>ERZ1034984.9-NODE-9-length-212988-cov-88.125514_pt1 | contig 212988 bp, 176 predicted proteins | sample MGYA00520589_ERZ1034984 | MGnify/ENA primary metagenome ERZ1034984 (study PRJEB33766, sample SAMN09781790) | gut metagenome | biome: gut microbiome | host: Homo sapiens | place: Madagascar | study: EMG produced TPA metagenomics assembly of the PRJNA485056 data set... | reverse complement strand
GATGTAGCAGTAGCAGAAGAATATAAAGTAGCATTACTTAAAGTTACTTTAGTACCAGCTGTTAAGGTTTTCTTAGCAGGTGCAGATGTTGCAGTTCCTTTGACAGCAGATACATCAACCCAACCAGTTACATAGTTACCGATAGGAGTTTTACCTACATTACTAGCAGAGTTAGTAATACGAATCTTATTGTTTACAACTTCACTACTATAGATGTAATAAGTACCAGACTTCTTACCACCAGATGTAGCAGTAGCAGAAGAATATAAAGTAGCATTACTTAAAGTTACTTTAGTACTAGCTTTAATAGTAGATGTTGTATTGCTTGTAGCAGGTTTATTAGTAGTTGGAGTACTTGGTTTTGTAGTAGTAGATTCGTTTACAGATCCACCAAGATTGTTAAGACCGAGATTCTTAATTTTTTCTGGATAATTATTGATATAACAATAATCCATATCTACATCACCGTTAATACCAGCTACCTTACCCTTAGAAGAATATTGCCAAATAGTCTTCTTAAGCCATGGAGTAGAGCTAGCATAATGTGCAATAGCAATATCATACTTACTATAAACACTCGCAGGAATATAACTCTTGATGAAAGAATAGTAAGTATATAGACCAGGATAATAACCAGCTGCTCTCAGTGTATCACAGAATGCAGTGATAATTGCAGAAGCGATAGCTGTATTTGTCTGAGTCTTGTGTTCGATATCAAACAAAATAGGATATTCAAACTTCTTACCCTTTAAACATTCAATACAAGCCTTAGCTTCTTTAATAGCATCTTCCTTAGTGGTAGCATAAGAAAACCAATAAGCACCCTTAGGAATACCATACTTTTCACAAGCAGCATAATTCTCTTCAAACTTTTTATCTTTCTGAGAAGCACTATTACCATAACCGGCTCTTAATAATGCGAAACTAATCTCATTCTTTGTTTTGGACCAGTCGATAGTTCCTTGCCAAACAGAAACATCAATACCTTTAAGCATATAAATACCTCCTTATAAATTATGATTTAGATTCTAAAGCTCTTACTCTAGTTTCTAAATCATCTACTTTATTAATCAAAGCGTCAAAATCATAATCTGAAATAACACCTTCACTATTTATATTTACTATACGCATGCCAGAAGATCCGATAATAGTTTCTAGTTTTCTATTAATCAATTTACCATCTTTAAAGGTTACATAATATTCAGAATCAATGTAATTAATTAAACCTAATTTTATATGCCCATCTTCAGGATCATAATAATATTTTTTACCAAATACAGTTTCCCAACCAGTTCTTAATGCTCCGTCATTTGCAAATAAATATGGAATACCATTTATATAGACCTGTCCTTTAACATAACTGCCATCAGATAGTTTATATTTTAATTCACCATTACTTTGTTTTTCAAAAGTAGGTTGATCTATTTCATTATTCATTAAACCATTAATTATATTTTTTAATGCAGTTTCTGTCATATTATCCTTACTTGTAGAAACACTACCATCTATATTAGCATCATAATATTCTTTATTACATAGTATACCTTCTTTGGTCAAATACATTCTTTTTGGTTTAATCTTACCTTCTGTTAAATGGTAAGTAAAGTTATCCGGATTTCCTTGTCCATAGGTTATTCTGCTTACTTCTGCATCTTCTATTACAAATACTATAACGCCTCTATTTTTAATTTCTCTACGATCTGTACTATTGTCGAAGCCATACCCATAATTATAATTATAAATATTATGCTCATTATCAAATTCTGCATTATGTTCTCTATAATGCTCAGAACTCTCATCGTATATAGTATCATGACCGTTAGCATTATTTTCTGTTTTAGTATTATCATTTATAGAATATACATCACTTACATTTTGACCATCTTTAATATAATATTGATTTATATCCTTCTTTATTTTTGTTAAAACATATCCTAATACATCAACAGATTTATTATTATTTAAAGCTGTAAGTAGTGTTAACCAATTTAATTTATCAACTGAAATATCTTCAGATGTACCGTTAATAGGTAGAACAGAAGGAACATCTGGATTACCATCATTCATAGATAATGAATATACTGTTTTATTACCAGATTTTTCTTCATTAACATAGATAGGTTCATCAGTTATATAATTTTCAGTAACATCAATATCACCTCTACTATATAATTTTGAATTATTAAATCCTAATACAGCATTAGAATTAATATTAGCATGTAAGGTAACACCAGCTTGAATTTGAACATTATCATTATTAGCGTTTACAAAGTAAATATCATTAAGACCAGTAGATTCATTATATACTGTTTTAACACCTTTTACTCTTGATAAACTGGATTTAGAAATAAATGCTTTATTACTAGCAGATATTTTATTTTTGATTATAGAAGATGAGTCATTTATATCAATTGATAAATCTCTTGTTAATATATAATTATAAAATTCATATAAAGTCTTACCTATATAATAACATGGTCTTATTCCTTTACAACCTAAAAAAGGAAATTCTGCTGTATTAAATAAAGTAGATACAGATGTGTTTTTAAGTATTTTATTGTATGCAGCAATATTATATATTTTAGCACCATTAGATGCTAGTGTATCAGATACATAAGGAACCATACAGTTTTGATATATTGTATAATCATTACCAATCATATCTCTTAATCTAAAACCTTCACCATTATTTAATTCAGTATTATTAGTCCATGCTGCGTAATATATATTTTCATGATAATAATTATTTATTAAATGTATTGCAGAATCATCTATTCTACCTAAATAATTATTTCTTACATAAATTGAACTTGTACATGTTTTACCAAACGCAGGAGAATTAACTACAACATTTGGTGCTTCTGAAGAACTCAAGTTATATGGATACATACGATATGTTTTTACACATTTAATGACTAAATCTTTCCAATTTGTTAATTTATTCAAATTATAATATTCAATAGTTTCTTCCTTTGTTTTATCATTTTCAGATGCATATATGTTTAACAATGCAGTTTCAAATTCTGTAAATGCAGTCTTTGTTTCTTGATCTAATTGAGTTAGAATAGAAACTTCGGATATATAATCGAATTTGTTAATTTTAGATACATTGGATTCGGGCTCTGTTACATTATAATAGTACTTAATACTATATACTTGCATATTATCTTCTATATAGTATAAATACATTATATTAGATACTTTACTGCCTGTATTTTTGAAAATATTTTTCTTTAACTCTTTCATTGTTAAATTATTGGAACCATCATTTGTTATACAATATAATTTATACGATTTATTATTCTTTTTTGTTATACTATAAGTATCTGTTGTTTCATCATAAGAAATAACTTTATCTGCTGATTTTATAACTCTAACAACTAAGAAATTCTGATGCCCTAACTCAGATACATTATAATCAACACTTTCACCATTTTCTAAGTATGGTTCATTAAGTTTACTCAATGTAAGTTTAGAAATATGATTTAGCATTAATTGTTCATCTTTATCATCATCCATACCATTTACAATATTAGAAATCATATTAGTATTTGAATTACCTAATACTGTTTGGTTAGTCTTAAACATAATTTTTTCATCAGTATATTCTGGACTTAAGCCTTTTATAGCATGAACAGTAGCCGTTTCTTTATCCTTTGTATATACATAACCTTTTGTCCTACCCAATTCAAATAAACTATACACAAGATATAGATTATCGAAGTGACTTCCAGCATTTTTTCTATAAGATGTTTTGAACTTTTTTCTATCAAAAGAACCATCTATTCTAGAATTATATTGATAAAATGATTTAAAGTTTTTAATATTTTCAGATTCATGTGCAAAATTACCTGCACTAGTACTACTCATTCCAAACATTACATCATCAAATAACTCTGGATATGTTGCCACTACACAATATGGAGTTATAGTGCCTGTTGTATCATTCTTTATACCAAAGGCAGAACCTATAGTAGAATTAACTGGAGATAACGATACACATTTTATTGCTAAATTATATTTAGTACTTTCATCTGTATCTTTTGGAATAAAGAAATCAATAAATCTATTTATATGCTTCATCAATGTTGTATCATAGCATTTTTCAACATCACAATTGTTTGATATTAAGTAGTCATAATTAAATTCTCTTGATTTATAATATTGACTGTAATTATACTGGTATTCAGAAATATTTTTATTTTCTACAAGAATACCTGTATTATAAGCACGTGGATCGCTCCACCATACAGCATATCCTACATTTTTATCATTACCCCACCAGTTACCCACCATATTTTCTACGTTAGCATAAGTATTACCTTGTGCCCCTATTCTAACAGGTATAATTATACTTTCACCGCTACATAATACTCCACCACCATCGTTGTCCATATAAGTAGCAAATGTCATACTATTTTTATTAATAGCTCTAAAGATTAAATTATTATTTAAAACGTCTGTTGAATATTTATTGTCTGTAGCGTTTACCATTAATGTATAATAATAATTATCTTTATCAGATTCTGGTATATTATTATACTCGGCTCTAAGATTACCAGATTCAAAAAATGGAAGAGCTTTTAATTGCTCATTTGTGTAACAATAATCACTTATAAACTTACTATTTAATATACCATTTACAGTTTGAAATACTCTAAATCCAGATATTGTATCATACCCATTTGGATTCCCAGCATCAATAGTACTAATAAAAGGGAACATAAAGTTTTGAATAGCTACATTTATAGAATTGATATTTAAATTGCTTACATTTGAAACTGGTTTCATATCATATTTCTTAACAGTCACATCTGTACCATTTTGATTCTCTGTAACTTCTGTGATAGAAGGAGTTTCAAATACTATATTATCATTATCACATCTTAAAAAAGAATGATATTCGTCATCCTCTTGAGCTTCGAAATCTATAGCTTCTTGAAATTTATCCAAGTTTATACTTCTGGTCTCGCCATCTTCAAATGTAATTTTAGTATCTCCAGTAATGTCAAATAATTTAAACTTACATTTTTCACCAGTGTCTATGTTACCGGTGATGAATTTCTCAAAGTTTGTCTGACTACATAAATACATAGAGTTATTATCAAAGTCAATAACTGCCATTACATAGTCACCTGTTTTAAATACATCTACATTAGTAGGATATGCTTTTCCATCTCCTATACTGTTCATAAGAACTCTACCAGCAAAGTCATAAATATTAGATGTATTTATAATAAGAATAGTTTCTTTTTCAGAATTGCATAAATTGAAATTTCTTGCTTCATAGTCATAAGAAGCTGTAAATATCTTAATTACTTTACCAGCTAATCTAACAGGATAACTAGTATCCATTGTTAAAGTATCTACAAGATTATCTCTATTATGCAATAAATCCATACGTCTATTTAAGAAATCTGTAGGCATATTAATCCTCCTTTTCTTGGTTTTATAATAAAGTTCTATCAAGACAAAAAAGAAAGGCGTACTCATATGAGTACGCCAGACTTTTACTTCCTATATTTAATATCCATCAGTATTGAGAATAACTCACGGTTAAACAATTGATTGCAAGCAATGTTCAGGCAATCTTTATAACTCTCATCAATAAATCGAACACCGTATTGTCCAATTCTAAACATTGATTGTGAATTGAATTCTCTGTAATAATCTATATCTAGTTCTTTGTTATCATACTTCTGGATGAATGATATTAATTCTTGAATTGCACTATCAATATTGTTTGTGACTACTAGTTTTAATATATAAGCTATAAATGACAAGTAAGCTGAGTGATAGCTTTTAAGATTATCATCAGTTATACCTTTAATATCTATAACACTATCGTCTGTATTATCAAGTGCATTCAAACCATAATATATCTCTATATTACAGCAATTTATATAAATGTCATATCTATTTCTTAAAGTGAAATTGATAAGACCGAATTTAGTTTGGTTAAGCTTTCGTAAAACGTAGAATGCATCTTTCTTAATAGATAACACATCGTCTTCTGTAAGTCCATTGTATTCTATTAACATTTTACGAGAGTTTTCAAAGCCTATTTTTAGAGCATCTGATATTTTTTTGTTTTTCTGCATATACCCAATAGCAACTTCTCTTTGATATTTTGGCATCTGACAAAACATATCATATATCTCTTGAGTTATCATACCGCTTTCCATTAGTATAGATACATTGGCTTTGGAGATATCATATTCGTATATCTCATTTATAAGATATCTTACTTTTTTCGTATATAAAGATCTTTTGTATAAATTGTTTTCCATGATTTACACTTCCTTATCTTTATATTATTCATAAGATGGAAGATTTCTAGTCCCAAAGAAATTCATATACGTTTCTAGGTTAGAATCTAACTTTTGAATCCCTTCTATAGAGAAATTTCCTGATTTTATATCTTGAATATCATCAATTGTTTTGACAATACTACTAGAATACCCATAGTTGTCTACAATGAATTTGATCAAAGCCTCTATCATATTAATAGATACTTCGTTATCCCATTTGCAGAAGATATATACATCATAACCATTGTAAGGGTATCTTAACAAATCAATCAATTCTCTAAATGCCGATGAATTTGTTGTGAGATAGTTAATATACCATTGATCAAATGCTTGTTCATTAACGAATACTGAATTATTAGTATTGTAAACAGCACCAAAGTACGGGTTAAGATAATTAAGGCTTTGTACATTTTCTATCAACTCATTAAAGTTAAACACAACAAAGTTAGTTCCTACTTTATCTTCTACATACTGTAACAAAGTAGGATTACCAAATACAATCATAATATCACTCCTTTAGAAAGATATGAATAATGAATCTGGTTTATTGGAAATCTTATACTGTCTGATAAGATTATTTATCTTCGGAAGATTCCAACCATCTACAGATCTTTCACAAACTAACTTTGGATTTTGAATAAAATCAGAAGCCTCATAAAATACAAGACCAAAATTTTCAACTAGATAATCCAACAAAGCCGGTACAAGATAGTTAAAGATATACGGATCTTCACTATCAAAGTAAAAGATATAATCAAAGTTTCTTTCAACTAGACCAGCCAATAATACTACCAGATATTCTTGTACTTGTGGATCATTAGCTAACTTCTGATGATATAGAAATTTGAAAGTAGGATAATCATCATCAATTAATGCCATCATTGATTTAGAATCTGGTAATAGAATAGAACCTACAATATAGTTACTACCACCGTGACTATCCATATCGTTTATAACAACGATTTTAGTTTTGTTAAACTCTTGAATTCCCATTACAGGACCAATTGAGTTTCTACATTGTTTTCTAACCTCAACAAGATTAACAAGATCTTGATTAGTTAAAGCAATAGAAATATTTCCGATCATTTGTGTTTCCTCCTATTAATATTATAAGTAAGTTAAGGTAGCATTAATATGCTACCTAACCTACCATATGATTATTAATAATCATATCTGTTGTTCTTACGACGCTTCTGATACTTGTTACGCTGTTTACGAGACATACCTCTGAAACTTTCATTGGATTTCTTTTCTTCAACAACAGGTTCTTCTTCGTCATAAGATTCGATATTATCAACGCTACAATCAGTGATCTGAGTATCGTAATCAGAAATGGCAATTGTGATATATTTATCACCCTTGATATACTGACCGAATTCATCATTTACAATTTCCATCAATTCAGAAATTCCAACACCGATAATAGAAATGATGTTAGTAAGACTATACTTGTTTGCACCAGACATAACAATATTTAATCTATAATCGCTGAGTGCTTTAGAGATAATATCATAATACTTATCATAGATTTCTCTATAAATGCAGAATACTTTAATATCATCATTGTAATCAACATCATATGACATTGTTGAAATGAGCGTTTTCCACAAGTTAATAATACTGATGCAGAATGACTTAGTATTTTTAACCATATTGATAAGTCTAAAGAACATCTCAAATCTAGTTAACCGATTATTATCATTAATATTTTCGTTATTACCTACCATAAGATCGATTACATAGTTAAGCAAACAAGACGAATTATTAACATCATCAGAGCTGATTACATTAGTACGATCTTCTTCGATAAATGCCGTAGCTGTACACATACTATTATAAATTCTCTTAGCTTCTTGTTCAGAGATATAAGGATTATTAACAGTAAGAGAACTATTAATCATTTTAAGCAGTTCAACTTGAGCCATCTCAGTATATTCAGGATCATTCAATACATCAAAATTAATCCCAGAATTCAACTGATTGAATCTATTGATAAATTCATCGGCATTAGTAATGACATTGGAAAGATCTACCTTATAAGTTTTAGCATCTTCAATCTCAAACTTAAGTTTCGGTGGATCAACTACAGCAGGTTCTACAACTTCAACCTCTTCGTCATTACTTTTATCTGAAGTATCAATATTCTCAGTTTCTTCTACTTCCTTCATCTCTTCAATAAAATATACAGCATCATCCTTTACTTTGATTATATCTTCGTTAAGTTCAAGAAGTACACTTGTATATTTTTGATAATCGATACTAAAATCATTCTTGATATCTTCATCGATTACAACAACCGGTTCTTCTGATTTTGGTTCTTCTACTACCTTTTTAGGTTCTTCTTTTTTCTTAGCAGATTTTACAATGGCAACGTCTTTTAATTTAACATTATGACTATCACCAATTTCTTCTCCAGTCTTACTGTCGGTAATAATTATACCAATCTTCTTCTGTTTCTTAGTAACAGTTCTCTCATTTGCTACAACATGAGGACCATTAACAGAATAATTGACATACTTACTACGAGAATCACAATTTCCAGAGGATTCAACTTTACCTGTTTTAGAACTAATTATTTCAAATCTCATTTTCTTTGTGGCTCCTTTACCAGTAGATTTACGATAACCAACAGCCTCAAGTAATTCATAAATACTATCACCTTGAGGTTTAGAAAGAGTAACGGATTTATACGTTGTACCACATTCAGTACACACAATATTATTAAATCCATCATCATAGTCTAACGTACCATTACATAACTTTCCATTGATTAACGCTTTACAACTTCTTTTCTTTAGATCAGCTACATACATAGTAGGATAATCTAATAATACCGGACCAAAATTTTGTCGATAACCCCAATTTTTCAATGCATTGCATCCAATATCATCCATTGCAATTTCATTGTTTCTGAATTTCATAAACAATATATCGTAAATTTCTCTACAATATTTTGTATATTCAAACACATCTTTGATTGGTACAACTCTCTCAATAAGAGCAAGAGTACCACATGGAGTTACCTCGAATATTTTATTACAGAACGGTTTTAATACATTCTGATTTACATATTCTTTTAGATTACTTGTGAATCCAACACTATCAGTAGCTACCTTAGCAACTACCCTAGGATCATAGACGCATTCAAAAGCACGTCTATTAGTACCACCTCCGATTAATACAAAACCTCTTCGCCACATAATCTCTTTAATTTTATCATATTTTTCGTTCATCTTACCATGATAATATGGAGATTTGGCTATTTTATTAAGTTCTGCTATATCTTGAACGGTGAAATATGAAAACAAAGGATTTACTCTATAAGCATCATAACACATTACATAGTAATTGAATATATTTAATTGCTTTGGTATATCCTTTTTATAAATGTCAGTCAAGTTATTATTAACTCTCATTTTAATCACTCTCCTTTCTTTAGAATGTGTCTGAAGCTAATAATTCTTCATCTGACATATTTTCAAAATCTCTGTTATCTGGTGGTGATACAGGTACATCAAATTCTTCATTAGAAATAACTTGACCTGTATCATTATCTACAACAACGTGTCCCATTGTTCTTTGGATAGGTTGAATATTTCCGTTAGCATCTACATTTGGTTGAGTCATACCTCCTTGTGACAATTCTTTCGGAATGAATAGATTTTCCGTAGCCAATTGTGGAGTTACTTCTTTGGTATACATAAACTGATTCTCTGGCTTTTTATAATCATCCAGAGTCAATTCATCTATAGCTGTCTTAGCAAATGTAGGATGATAATGAGCATTCATTGCCATCTGGCAACCAAGATTTCCACTATAAACTTTATCCAAGAATCTCTTTCTCTTGATTTCATATGCTTGCTGTAATTTCTGTCTAACCAGAGGATCGTTATCCATTTCTTCTGGTGTTGAAATCAAAGCTTTATAATGAAGATCCCTATAAAAGTCATAAGATAAACCAAAGAATTTTGAACTTGTAGAATATGTGAAACAATCATCACAACAGTTTGCAAGAATACTATTGAATTTGTCTCTAGAGAACGATGCTGATCTTAATGCTCGTTCAATCTTTCTAGATTCTTTAACCCAATCAATTCTGCTATCTTCAATCATAGCATAACGTTTCCAAACAGGAATACCTTCTGCTTCCCATTGGTTCCATTGATTCACTCTATTCAAATAACCCTGGGTAAATACTCTTGAAAATGCTTCTACCTTTCTTTGATGGATCTGAACTTGCATTCTTTCAGTTTCCATCTCATATTGTCTCTGTCTATCCTCCAGTTGTGTATGTGTTACATAAGAATGACCATTGTTATCCTTTCTGTGATTTACTTCCTTAACCACATCTCCTGTCTTGCAATCGATAATTTTGAAAGACATAGCTCTTTCAAAACGAACACCATTTGCATCATACATATCATATATGATATTATTACCATCTCCGTTCTGATTTTTCAGACGATCTAGTCTTTCTTCTTCCTGTTTCTTTAATGCTTCCTCCTGTTCTTTTACAATTTGATCTGCTGGTTTAAACTTTAATGATTCAAGATAATTAAATTCTTCTTGAGTTATTGTTCTAAACTGCATATAAAATCTTGTCAAACAATACTGAGTATCTGCTTTAACTTTTCTATCAGCTTCAAGTTCATTAAAGCAATCTACCATATTCTCTGCACAAGTAAAATTATATGGATTGATTCCATATAATCTCATGCCTGGTGTATAAGCTTTAAGTCTTTCATCATCTGGACTCATTCCATACGGATTATATCCTCCAACAGTAATATTATTAGATGGATTTCCAAGTTCAAATAGATTTGTTCTTCCACTTTTACCAGGCATTCCCTCAAATAAGTTTCCCTCCCAAGGTGGGCTTATTGAGATTTGTTCTTGCTGATTATTAGGTTGAGCTTCATAGTTTACTACTATTTCACTATTGCCGGAATCAGCACCGACTGTTAGAAATTCCTCATACTCAGGATTCTGAGAAATTAAGTTTTCAAGTTCTTCATTACTCATACTATTGAGTTGCTGGTCAATTTGTTGAGCTTGTATACGAGCCATACCAGCTGCTCGCATCAAGTTTTCATGCCTTTCTTTTGACAGTCCCAAAACGAGAATTCTCCTTTCAATTTTAGATTGACTTAAGATGACAATAGCCATCAAATATCACATAAATAATATATGATTCAACTTATTATTAAATTATTGTACAGTAAGGAGTGATTATTTACAAAATGATAAACTCAGAGTTATTGTTAAATGATGTTACTAAGTTTGATAAAGGTAAGAAAGCTAGATATCATATTGATGGTAGAGGTATTCCTAGTGTTACAGAATTATTATCGTTTATTGATTCTGAAGGTCTTATTTCATGGGCTAACAGAGTAGGTAGACAAGGACAAGATAATAAAGATATCGTGAAGAAAGCTGCTGAATTTGGAACTATGGTTCATGAATCTATTGAACTTTATTTAAAGAGAAAGTATACTGGAACTGGTAATGTTTGTCTTGATGCTTTTAAAGAATGGTGGACTGGTATTAATAAATATCATAGAGTAAGGATATTAGGTCAAGAAAATCCATTAATTGGTGAGTACTTTGCTGGTACTTATGATCTACTTATCTCTATAGATGATAAACCATATCTAGTAGATTTTAAGACATCTAATCATGTTGGATATAAGTACTTTATGCAATTGGCTGCATATAGATATTTACTATATACACTAAAAAATATAAATATCGAGGGTTGCATTGTATTACAATTTGATAAGAAAGAACCTAAATACAGAGAATTCAATCTAGATTTTACTAACCCATATGATTATGAATTCATTGAAAATTGTTATCGTTCTTTTATTGGACTTGTATATACATATTACAATGTAAAATTATGTCAACGAGAGTTTGCACATATATTTTAAACAAAAAATAACGGGGTGATCAAAAGATCACCCCCAAATTATTTTTCTTATTTAAGTATAAATAAATTAATTACTCACCGTCAACTTTGTAATCATAAACTTCGTGTTCGTGTACTTCTTCAGTCTCATTTACATACTCGTTATGAATAGACTTATAAATAATATTTCCATCTGCATCATAAGAAGTATGTGTTCTCTTTTTAGACTTACTATCATCAGATTCTTCACGTTCATATTTTATTTCATCAATTACTTTGAATTCATCATCGATAAGTTGCTTTGTAATAGCAGAAGTACGATTACCATTTTCATCATATTCATATGTGGTAACTAAATTTACATCATCTGTAATTTCAGAATAAGATAAAAGCATTTTCTTTGTTTTATCATATACAGATTTAGTTGTTGATTCTTTGATGACTTTTTGAGTGATTTTATCAATTAATACACGTCGTTTTGTTTCTGTAATGTTTCCAGTATCAGAATCAATGTGACGTTCTGTTCTTGTGAAAATATCTATATTTTTAACAGTTTCCATAGACGATATTTCATCTCCATTCTGATCATAAGTATATTGCATTACAACAATTCCATTCTTGATAATCTTAGATACTTTAAAACCAGCCGCCGGATTATAAGCTTTAGTCTCATAAGAGATTAACTTTTTTTCTCCAGAGATGTCATAATATCTAACAGTTTCAGAAAGAATATTACCTTCATCATCAATATCTCTTTCATAAGTTCTTTCAATATGATGATCACCGTCATATACTTTATAGACTCTTCCAAAAGCATCAAAATATGCACGATACTTTGTATTAGTCATCTTACTTCTGATTGTTTTATCAATAATAGATTCTACTTGATCTTTATAGAATTTCTTTTTAGTAATAGTATGAGTATCTCTTGTTGTAATTGAAACAAGATTGTTATCATTATCGTATTCATAATGAGTGTCGCTATACTCTATACCATCTCTTGTAAGATCAGACTTTTTGATAAGTCTACCACGATGATCGAAATACTTAACTTCTGTTGTTTTTTCGATATCTAAGGACTTATCATTCTTAAAATGAGTTCTAGTAACATTGCAATCTGTAATTTCACCATTACTGTTTTTAGAAAACTTATAATCATACAATGTTACATCTTTATCACTCTCTTCAATAATACCAGCTTCTACTACATTACCATTTCCATCAACAAAATTAATCTTTTCTCTTTCTGTAGTGTCGCATGCAAGAGATCTTTTTTTATCTGCTGTTGTAATATAATTCATTCTATTGCGAAACTTCGTATAACTAACTAGATTTTTTTCGTATTGGATCATTTTTATAGTCCTCCTTAAATAAGTACTTTATTATAAAGTTAAAGGGATGGTGCTACTATACACCATCCCAATACTTTATTAAAGCTCAGTTTCGACAACCTTATTTTGCAACAAAGATTCTTTTACGTCAATAATACGTTGATTAGTGCTTCCTCTCCAAGCACAATCAAGAGATGCTTTTTCTTGTTCAAATCTACCATCGATAAGATAATCAATATTAGATAATAATCTAGAATAAGACATTACTCCAGATTTAACAATATCTTGCAACTCTTCAAAAGTATAACCTGTATAACAGATTATATTGAGATCAGAATTTTTCTTGATTCTAGAAGCCAATTCTGCTAGAGAATCAGACTGTAAGAATGGTTCTCCACCAGAAAATGTTACCCCTTCAATCATAGAACTTTCCATTATCTCATTGTAAATCTCATCTACTGTAATAAATTTTCCATCGTTAGGATCATGTGTTTGGGGGTTCTGACAACCCTCACATTTGTGGTAACAGCCTTGAGTAAAGATTGTATATCTTACTCCAGGTCCATCGACTACAGAAGATTTAATGATTCCTGAGATTTTTAATCTTGACGTATCATTAGTCATATTAACTCATCTCCTCGATAGGAACATACTTAAATTCATTAACATAAGCTGTTCCAACTTTATTAAGTTCATGTTCAGCTTGTTCTATAGTATTATATTTTCCGAGATTATTTTCTTCTATATAACCAAGTACATCGTCCTCATCACCATCAGTTATAAAGTTGACATATCCAACAATGTCTTTATTATAATTTGTATAATTAAAACAATCGTTACTTGAATCCAAGAACATAAAAGGACCATAAGAACGACTCGGATCAAACATACCAGGTAATTTCATAATTTCTTTCAAACCGTAAGCAGTAAAATCAAAATTATATCTTGGTAATAATCCTTCGTCGTTTGTCCAGAATAATCCCATACCTGGTTCATATGCTTGATATCTTATATCAATTTTATCATCACCATAGAATGCACGGATTAACTTATCCCAAAATTCTATATTAGGTGTCCAAGAATCTTCGCATACAAGTGTAAAGCTATTATAACTAATACTACCAATCCATTCAAGATATCCTCTTTTATTTTCATTATTACTATAAGGATATAATGGTGTCATTGTGTCTACAATATGCTTTTCAATCATATCTTCAAAAACAGTAGATTGTTTATTGCCGATAGTTTCTATAATTTTATTATAGAAATCTTCTAACGCTCTCTTACCTTCTTCAGTGTCTCTTCCGTCAAAAGTAATTGTTGTTTCGCACCAATTTGGCATTTCAATTTCCTCCCTAAATTTTACTGGTCATCATCTTTATTTTTCTTCTTTTCTCTCTTATTAATTGCTGCTACTACGGATATGAGAATTCCAAAACATACAACAACCATAGCACCAAAAATAAGTATAATATCTGCTAAGTCAATCCAAATATCAACAAAGATTGACTTGAAAAGATAATATACTCCGATTGTTAATACTATTGGAATAATCAATAATATAAATGCAGCAATTGTTAACCATATAATACCAGTTAACTTATCTTTTGTTTTTCTTTTCATGATGATTTCCCTCCTTTCATACTTATTATATACTATTAATTACATTATTACCTTTACTTAATATAAATACATCTCTTGTTATATATCTATTACGATTAATATACTTTTTGATTTTATTACCTATAGAATTTGTGCATATAATCAGATTATTTGCGTAATATCTATATTCCTCAGAGTACCCACTATTATCCCAATACTTATGTATATTACCTTTAGAGTTATATATACATGACCAAGTATACCCTCTACTGTCTTTATATTTAATAGGTCTTCTATTTTCATCATAATCTACCCAATATTCAAATTTCTCATCTTCTACATACATCATAGAATAAATAACATCACCATATTTATTCTTTCTGATTTCTGGAGATTTATCCTTTGTTATATCTTTAGAAAGATTATGACTTACAACTGGAGCACTTCTATTAACAACATGAGCATTATTATATTTATCATAGTTCTTTACTGTTGTTCTTTTACGTCTGTTTCTTCTCATAACAGTCCCTCCTTTATTATAAAAAAGTTAAAGTATGTATAAATTGTAAAACTCTATATTCTTAGCTATATATAATTATAGTGAATAGGAGATAGTAATAAGACTATCCTTAGAAAAACTATTCGGTCTGGATGCTCGGAGACCTTAAACTGAGCAATGTGTACGTATAAAATTTGGATACATATTTACTATGATCCACGACGTGTAATTTCAAGGAGGAAATTATCATGACTAACAACAATTACAAAAACTACCTGGAGACAATCAACGAAATCATTGTCAAGAACAACAACGCAATTAAGGAATTGCAGAGGGCAAACATGGATCTCATGGACACATTCAAGTCTATGGTAAATGCTGAGGCAACTGCTCCGACCTCCGATGGACTCGAAACTCGGAGATTGTGGGGAGGTCGTGAACAGCACGAAATGGTAAGAATCGAATTCAAGGTCGACGGCAACGTAGTTACCAGATTGGTATACGAAGTAGATGCAATGGATTTCAAAAAGGTTCCAAACATCATCATGTCCTGTCTCAGAAATGGTGGTGGTACTATCGATATCAATAAGATCGTTTCTATCGAAATCGAGTATTTCGATTGGGACGGCAAGGGAGCAGTCTTCGTAAACCGTGACACTGAATCTCTGATGAAGACGTATACTTGTTTTATGCATATTGCTGAGTTGTAATTAATCGGCAAATATCTACGAGGCAAAAATAGCAAACTGGGCTTGGCAACCCAGTTTGTTTTTTGTATTACGAACGCTTAGCAACTTTAATTCCAGCGTTTACACAATTTCTAATTTGATTATCACATCTCTTTAATAAACCGCAAGAGATATAAGAATTCTTACACTTATCGATAAGACCATGATTGATCTCATCACATTCTACAACTACATATACATCATCTACATCGATGCCATAATGTTCACAAATGTTATTTACCGCTTCAGCATCATTAGAGATATTATTGTCCATCATATACATATCTAATACACGACCATCAATAAAATATGCAGCCTCATTAAGATCACCACATTCTCCACACTCTGTTTCACCACATTCTTTCTTAGTGGTTTTACATACTGGAACCGACTCTTCAGAAAACTTTAAACTACTAGGAACTGTAACTTTAGAAAAATTATGATCGTTACCAATAGTATCATCAAAATTTTCACAAGTTTCAACACATTCATCTTTGTTAACCTTTTTAGAATGACAAGCACCTGCCTCCAAAAGTACATTAAAAATTCTTTCATTGTAACTCATTTTAAATCCTCCTTTTTGGATATTATGATGCTGAGGAAATTGATTTCAGCATACTTTCGCTTATTTCATATATACTTGATACTCCTTTAGTACGTTTACAATTGAGTTTATTATATGCAAAATATTTACCATTCATACTTTGAAGAATGGTTAGATCTTCATATTCACGTAATATCTTCTTCTTGTATTCATACTTAACAGGATCCAGTACATTGAAAACTATTGGACTATAATTGTTCATTATAGCATCAGATTGGAATTGAATAGTAGCCAAACTACTATTGAAGTTTTCTTGAATTAATTCTTTATCTACATATTCTAATATGTTACTGAAGTCTAGTTGATCGTCAGAAAGAATATCATCAAACTCAGTGACTATTCTTGGAATAAATTGAGAATCTACATAATTCTCATTTTTATATTCTTCATACACAGTCTTTAAGATACTAGATACATCTTCTCCAACGTATTTATATGTCTTAGATTCAGTATTATATAGGAGTTCTTTTGATTTTTTTCTTTTTAATTTACCAGACTCCTTATCTCTAGTAACCATATACTCTGATGTAATATCGTTAGACAAAGCAAAGCCAGTTTCCATAGTATCTTTGTTAGTGTATTTAGTTACGAATACACTAGGCATCATTGTATCAGGTACTACACCAGCAGCCATACCTCCAATAGCACCTGGACCTGTATGCTCATGAATTCTAGAAATAGTCTTTGGTTCATCATCATTAGAATATGACTCTTTTAATTCAGCAAACATAGTTAACAATTGAACAAATTCATTATTAGTAAGTCTAATATAATTATATTCACCTTGATCTGTGATGAACTTTTCTTTCATTAACTGTTTAGCTCTATATTCTGGCATTTCTCTATTGTTTTTATTATTGCCACCATCTTTGATATCAAATACTAGTTTATATGGTAGATAAATAGCATCTGTTATCCAAGTATGTTCTTCTCCTTCATACTCATAATATATTGTAGGACCAGGAGTTAATAAATCACCAGAATCTATATTCAGTACATTATCACAAAACTCTAGGAATTTCTTTTCATAACTTCCTACATATGATTTATATGTACCATCAGACCATCTATATTTACCAGAAATACTTCTATTAGCAAGCATTTTATTTTCTTGCCATTCCATATCATTTAATAGGGTAGTTTTACCATATACTTTAAGCATATTCTTTTCATAATTCTTTCTAGCTTGTTCTTTGCATTTTACAGAACAATATGCTTTATATCTAACAGCTTTTTCATCCCATTCAGTTGGCTGTTTACAAATACGACAAATACCATAAGATGCACCAATAGGTTCTTTTCTATTACATAAGTCAAATACAATTCTATTAGCAGTATAACCTTTCTCGGAACATAGCATATCGTCATGATACTTATCAATATGACTAGCTAATTTATTCCTTTCAAAAGTTTTATTACAAAAAATACACTTATATTTTCTAGTAGAAGCCATCATTATCCTCCTTTCATATAACTGCATTTAATATAATGTTTTTCTGTTTAGATAAAATGTAAAACTTCTTATTTTTAGCTATATATAATTATAGTGAATAGAGATAGTTATCAATCTATATTCGGTCTAATATGTCCGCTGACCTTAAACTGGGCAATGAAGAACATAAAACTTTAGGATCTATTACTATGATCCTGTGAAATTCTTAGGAGGAATTTATCATGACAAACACAAACAATACAAACGCAAACACTAGCATTCTTGAAGATCCGTTCTGGAAAGAAGCATTTGCAGAATTAGATAAGAGCTTTGCTTTTGACGAGCTGTGCAAAAAGGGAGAAGAAGTATATAAATTTGCAGATCTCATCGACGATTATATTCGTGATGGCGAGATTAATAAGTATATTCATGATGGTGAGACTGATAAGGAAATTCATATCGCTCAGCATTTAATATTCTTCGAATTTTTCAAAGAAAGACGTGTGCCCGATAGAAGCTCTACCAGAGGCTTTATCGATTGCTGCAACAGATTAGCATTCTTTGATGAAAAGAAAGTAACAGCTCATTGCAGATGGGTCTTCAAAGAATACTTTGAAGCTTTGAACAAATTCTGCAAGGCCTTTGTGGAATATCGTCAAAAATACGTATTCAGCAAGAGAAAGTAAAAAAGAATAAGCAGGACTTTACATCCCGCTTATTTTTTGTATTAATCAATATCAGCAATAGTTTCAACGAAGCAATTATAATAAATATATCGTTTTCCATCTAGATCAAACTTAACATATCCGCCATCATTAGTTTCAATATCAATCTTACCAGAATAACTAGCAATGATTTCACCGTCAGCTGTATATACATTAATTGTTCGTTCTAGACCATTGCCAAAATCAGATTTTAAATCTACTAAGGATCTTTGACAGCTACTAGAACAACCCGTAAATAGAACTAGAATGAATAACGAACTTAGAATAACTTTTGTAATTATTCCAAAGAATCTATATTTTTTATTTTTCATAAAATCTCCTTTTATTAAATTAATACTTGTTAATATTTACTGTAGACAGAATAAACTGATTTGCAGTAGCCATAATAGTAACGATCTTGGAAATTGTATTAATAGTACAAACGTCAGTATCGATACTAGACAAAACGCTCTTATCGAATTTCTTTGTAACAATATTCATTGGGCATTGATATTCACCAAGAGATCTTACAATCAAATCGGAAGTATCTGATGCAATACTAGAATACAGAGTATCAGTAATGTCAAAATATGCATCAGAAATAATCTGTGCAATCTTTCTCTTATGATCTGTATCACCAGATTTAATAGAATTGTACTTTTCAAATACTTCATTAGATGCTCTTAATCCTTCGAAGTTTGCACCATAACCTACGCCATTGATCGTAGCAGAACGACAATTGAGCACAGCGTCTTCTAATAGATCACGTTCAGCATCTCTATCAGCAACACTAACACCGCCAACAAAGATTTCTACCATTTTACCTTTTAAAGAGTTAAGTCTCTTTTTGAGTGTATAGATATCTGTAGTATTATTGCCCTCTACTTCAAGTTTAGAAATTTGCTTTTCAAGATAATCAATTCTCTGATTAAATAACTCGGAGTAAGATCCATCTTCCTTATACATATTCTTAGGAGTTACAAATGTAGTCTTATTTGCATCAGAAGATACCATTTCTGCACTACCACCGAAATCAGTTACAGTATCAGGTGTAGGTGCAATTCCGTTCTTAATATCTTCCTTCTGAATCTCTGGATCAAGATATTTCTTAATAGGCTTACAACCACAAAGATCACAAATATCTTCATATTGTTCCATATCACAACTTGCAATATCTGTGATAATATTTAGCCAACCACGGTTAGCGGCAGATGCATTAGCCATTAACTGCATAAGACTATCAATATAAGATGAATAATCACGAGAAATTCTTGGAGCCATAATGATAGTAGGAATCATATTTTCAGTCTTCTTTTCATTCAGAGGCTTTACAATATTATTATAAAGAATAGAATCCAAGAACAGACCCATTTCCATTGTATCAATCGGATCCTTAAATGCATAGATCTTAGGATTACGAATTACACAAGAATTCTTAGATGTATCGTTAATCAATGTAGGATCAAGAAAACCGCAATCCATAGTCATACCATTGATTTCTTTAAGATAAGTAGTGCCATTCATAGATGCTTTTACGTCAATATAAACGTCAAGACCAAATTCAGTATATACATCCTTAAGCATGTTTGCCAGTTTTGTATTGCCATTAGTAGATGTAAGAGCAATATGATAAACATCATCAATAGTAGCAGGTCTACCATTAGACTTAATAACTTCACAAATTTCATCAGCAATTTCCTTAAATGTATCAACAATTGTAGCAGGTGTAATTCCAGCTTCGCTTTCAACATCTTCTTCATACTTTGCCAGTGCCTTGAAAATAATAGCAGACAGAATGGTAATAGATGTTGTCGAGTCACCTACTTTAATAGCCTGAGTTCTTGTTTCTTCTTGAATATCGGCAAGAACAGAATTCTCAATTTCGCCAGCAAACTGGATCTTGCTAAGGATAGTATGACCATCCTTAGTATATCTCGGTAAAGCACCATTTGTATTAATTACAGTATTCGAACCATAAGGACCAAAAGACTTACTTAAGTAATTCTTAAGTTCATCCATAGTCTGAACCTGTGTTTCTCTAAGGGATCTTTTTTCTACAATATTAGAATAAATCATTGAGTTTTCCTCCTTAATTATATTAATTATTTAATTGTTTTTGTGTTTGGTTTTTATTACATATCTGAGAGTAGCATAGTCAAGATCAGATTTTCTATAAGTGTCTATAATAGCAGTCTTAGAAAATCCATTAAACCACAAATAATGAGATAATTCGACATCTGGGTATGGTTTATCATCAAATGTAGTATTGAATTTGTAGTTTAATAATATTACTCTCTTTTCATTAAACTTGTTTTTGAATTTATATACATCATTCTTATTTTTGAAAATAAATTCTGTATATTCATCCAAATTAATATCAGATGGATCTTCCATAACAATCACGTTTACTTTAGAATGATACTTTCTTATTACTCTTTTCTCTTCTTCACTAGTACATAAGATATTTACATGTACATTGTTCATATTAGAGAATACAGATGTAAGGAAAAATATTCCAGTAATTGCGAGATATTTATCTTCTTTTAAAAGGTCAGAGTATCTCTTTAACATGATTTCCTTATAGATATTATCTGCTAGTTTCTTATCCTTAATACATATAGTAAGAGGATTAGGATCTTCTCTATTAATAAGAAGATGCTTAACTTCTTTTGAAGTCATATGCATAACAGATTGATCTATGAATTCTGGATTATTATATTCTGCTTGCATCATTCTTAGAATAGAAAAATCTAGATCTATAACAGCATTAAACATAATAAGATAGTTATGATATCCAGAAGCCGCATTCTTTTCATCTGATGAAGAAGACTCGACTTCTTTTTTAGTTCCGTCTGGTTGTATTTCTTCAACTTTAATACTTTCAATCATACATAATGCACCTTTATTTCTTCCTTGTAATTTGTAGGTATAATAGACAATCTATCTTCATCAAAAACAATATCTTTTAAGAAAGAATAGTTATGATAAATAAAGTTTGTTGCTGCTGATTCTGTCATAAATTTAACATTGTCGCTCTTTGAGTTATTAAGGATATACTTACCATAATAATTCTTACTAACAAATCCTTTAAATTTATTATATTTATCTATCACAGCAATAAGATATGCTGTTTCATTTTTCTTTTTTGAATTCAATTTATATTCCTCCAGTTAATTAAAAATAGCTATAATCCATGTAATAATAGAAGCTTCGATCAATATAAAATAGATGATAGGATGAAACTTTAATACAATTTCTCTAATAAAAGAATTTTTGTTTACAAATCTTATTACAAATTCAATAAACTTATTCTTTTTATCAAATTCAGCAAGACAAATAAATTGAATAGTAAAAATAAGCATAGATAATACAAAAATTATTAAAGCAATAATAGTTATAACCATGTCATTTTCCTTTCTTAAAGAGAGAAGGATACTTAAATCCCTCTCTCTTTATTTGTATTTAATCCATAATAGAACTGATATCACTCATTACTTCATCATAATCGGCCTGATTGATCTTGGGACTGCTATCAGAAACTGTAGTATTACCGTTAGAATTAAACCAACTAGACTTGTTGTACTTACTACTACCACTGGATTCTGTCTTAATTCCAAGCTTTTCTCTAGCATCTTTAATAAAGCTAAACATACGATTATTATTATACTTATCAGCTTCAAGAACACTAGATGCTACAGCATTAGTATAAGCTTCGATAAAACTACGAAGAATAGTTTCAATCATATCAAGTTCAATAGATTCAGAATAATCGAAGTTCTTGGTAAAATCAGTACCACCAGCATAATCTGTAATAGAATATACATCAGTGTTGATTTCGTAGGCTGCTTCTCCTTCTTTTGCACCATTCTCATTATTGATAAGATTAATTACAATGAAAGTACCTTTTTTGCCATACATCTTTTCACCATTTGCAATAAAGATGATGCCCTTATTTGTATTAACACCGATATTTTTATAAGCATCTGGATTCTCTCTATACACCTTAATGCAATGCAAAAGCATCTGTGCCTTAGACGGAGAAAGATAGATATCAATATGGTTGTTTGTATCTACTTTGTTAGCAGATCCTTCTTGTACCTGAATCGGATTCATAGTAATCTTAAGAAGAGAATTCCAATAAGTGAAACTCATTACTGTCTTATCGATAGTAGAGTTTGCATTGAAAAATCTGTAAGTCGAACGTGTAGACGGAGTATATACTTCACCGCCATTGTTCTGAGATGTCTGATTATTAGTGTTCATTTAAATTACCTCCTGGCTTTTCTTGCCACTATATTTTATTAAATTGTTTTAGGTATGTTAATTTATAACATACACGTTGCCTTCAATCACGACAACTTATTAATAAAATCCTAAAGAAAGGAGATATCAAAATGGCAGTAAAAATTATTAGTACTGGTATTACTATGGTAGATGATGATGCTGATAATTCAGATGTCAGTTATAGTCTTAGAGATAATTTAAATAATATGAATCCTATACCAGACAATAATACTAGTAGAAAAAGATATGTTCCATTGGTTGGTAATTTATTTAATAAATTAAATAAACTAGATAGTACTAAAGCTGTTCAATCAGATACAAGATGTGATGCAACTGGAAATTATGTAACCGTATTTTATCAAATGAATACAAAAAATAAATCATTTCTAGAAATGCATTATTATCTAAAAGCTAGAGGTATTAAGAATAATAAGTTTCATTTGTTATTATATGATAGAGATTTGGCAAATGTTGATCCTTATGATCTAAACCTTCCTACTTATATGAAGCAAAAGATATTTCTAGAATGTCAAAGAAATTTCTGGTATTATGTAAGAGAAGTTGTTAGAGTACAGAGTCAAGGTGGACCTTATGTAATGTATAAATTAGATAGAGGAAACCTTGCATTGAATTTCTGTTTTACATTAAATTTAAATATATATGAAGAGCAACCTCGTCAGACAGGTAAGACCGTTGGTACTAACGTATGGTTCTCTTGGGTGTATAACTTTGGTTCTCGTAATGCTAATATGATATTCTTAAATAAGAAACATGATGACGCTAAGCGTAACTTAAATGACTTGAAGAATATTATTAAAGCATTACCATCTTATTTAAGATTCGATCAGGCTTTTGGTATTGATGGTAAAAAACTCAAAGCTACCAATACGGTGCAATATCTACAGCATAAAATTAACTTTAATAAAATTGAAGCTTTACCAATGGCTAGAAATCGTACATCTGCAATATCGTTACTACGTGGTCGAACAGTAACTAATTGCTGGATCGATGAGTCTGCATTCTTCCAATATCTAGAAGAATCTTTACAGAATGGTATGCCAGCATTAACAACTGCGTTTAGAAACTGTAAACAAAACGGTGCACCTCATGGTCTGTGTTTAACATCTACACCTGGATTCTTAACAACAGAAGAAGGACAGTATATGTTTGATCTTAAAAATAAGATGACTCCGTTCTCAGAATTATGGTATGACTTCTCTTTACAGAAGTTAACCGAAACATTAAATGCAAACGAGAAATCTATATTTGTATATATTAAGACTACTTATCAACAATTAGGATTAAGTGAAGATTGGTTAAAGGAAAGAATTAAGGAACAGAACCAGAAGTGGACAGACATTAGACGTGAATATCTACTTGAATGGGCTACAAGTTCTGAAAATTGTCCTTTCACTCAAGATGAATTAAAGAATGTAGAGAGATTTGTTCGTAACCCTATTAAACAAGTTTATATTTCTAATTTCCTATTTAATATTTATTCTGAGATTAGTCCTAAGGATAAGACATTAATTGGTGTCGACGTTGCAGCCGGTTATTCAAAAGACTCGTCTGCAATATCTGTTACAGATTCTGCTACGACAAAACTAGTAGCTGACTTTAACTGTAACTATATTAATCCAGTTGATTTGGGTAATGTAATATATACTCTAGTATTAAACTATCTTCCTAACTCATTAGTTACAATAGAACGTAACGGTGTTGGTACTGGTACGTTAGCACAATTAATGAAATCTAGAATTCGTAATAATCTTTATTATGAAATCAAAGAAAGAGTTATTGAAGAACGTTTAGGATTTGGTACTAAATCTAATAAACGTAAACAAGTAACAAAAGTATATGGTGTAGACAACTCTAAAGAAGTAAGAGAAAGATTAATGGACTTACTTACAGATAGAGTTAGAGATCACTATGATAAATTTGTATCTCCTCAATTATTAGAAGAATTAAAGAATCTAGAAATTAAGAAGACCGGTCGTATAGATCACTCTGCTAATAGTCACGATGATGGAATATTCTCTTATCTATATTCTATTTATCCTTTATATTATGGTAAGAATGTAAGAGAAAATTGGCATATAGATATTCCTACATTAAGAACTGCTAGTGATGAAGCTCAAGAAATCTTTCAAGATTATACAGCTACAGAATCAGTTGCTATTGTAAGAGATATAGAAAATCTTGATAATGACGAGATGATAACAGAGCAATTATCTAAGCTTGATAAAACAAAATTATATAATCAATTCTTAGCAGAACAAAAAGCTGAGAATGATAGAGCAATGGCTGAAATATTAAGAACAAAGATTGGTAGAGAAGCTTATTCTAGACAATTTAATATGAATCCAGATCAATTAGATAATATGGATCAAGATGGTTATGATATGTTAGGAGTTATAGATAATTTTTATAATATAGACGAATAAAATGATGGAGGCTAATTAAAGCCTCCATCATTATTTTACTTAAAACAGAAAATTACCAATAATCAAGGAATCTATAATAGCATCAATTGCATCATTATGATTTGGCTTATTTACTTGCTTTTTGGTTACATTTACTTTATTACAATTACAGCAATTAGATTTCTCTTTCTGATTAGAGCATTCTTTTGAGCACTCACTAGTATTAGCATTTGCGATGTCTTTAATAATAGTATCCTTGATATCATTTACAGACTTACTAGCTTTGGAATCTGGCTTATTCTGTGGACCTTCAAATTTTACAACTTCCCATGTATCATCAAATAATTCAATATTGGTTTCTTTCCACGGAACTCTACCAAAACGACTTTCTACATACAAATATGGAGCAGTCATCTTAGAATACTTGTCAGGATACTGAACCTTGATAACAACATCAGAAGACCACTTAGGAAGTCTCATGCCATAAACACACCAATCGTTAGGAGAGTCAACTTTACGCTTTGCAATAGCATTGATATAATCAAAAGCTCTTCCAAAAGACAAACCCTTCATTGTAACTTCATACTTATCAATAATATTAATATTTTCCATTTTAATTTCCTCCTTATACATTAATAGATTTATTTTCGAACTTCTTATAGGCATCGAAATAGATCTTATTCTTATCTCCGTCATAAGTTAGTTCATAATACATACCATCAGGAAGACTTGTACTTAGCAGAGCTTTCCAATTCTGAAGAGCCTTTACCTGCCATACAACATAAACATCATCCAGTGTAAACTTAGTATTATCAGTCACATCTAAATGTGCCTTTACATAGTTATACACTTCTTGTCTCATTCTTTCAATCATAGTTTTCCTCCTTTGCCACTACCTTTTCATCTTTCTCAATACTTACCAGCATGTTATCTTTATTAAATTCCTCTAATTCTGCTTTGATTAATAAAATAGCATCCTGTAAAGGCATATTTTCAGCAATGACTTTAGAATTAATCATAACAATATATCGATTTTCGTTCATGATTTCCTCCATTAAATATTTATTTGAAAGTAGTTATATCTTTTCTTTCAATCTCTTCAAAACCAGTATCTCTTAACTCTTCTACAGATCTAATATCACAAATATTAATTGTTTCGATATTACAAGAATTATCAGCAGAACAATCAACAGTTATAGTATCAACTACAGATGGTTTTACATTTTGATTTACAAAAGACATAACTTCTCTTTCAGGGCACATTGTAAAAGCTGTAATACGTCCAGTAAGTGTTTTCATACCAGACATATTATCAGCAACAGTAAATCTATATACTGTATTATTATCAACTTCAATTACTTCATGAGCTATTCTATTTCTTTCTTGATATGATAAATCAAGGACAAGTTTTATAATAGCTTTTGCGTCACATTTCAAAAAATTAATCATTGGAATACCTCCTTTAATTATTTATTGAAATGTTGAAGTTACTTATTCTTTTGGTTTCTCTTTCTATTCTTCTTACTATTTCTAGATGTTAAAGGAACCATATATTCATTGATTTTATTCATAATATCAAATAGATTGTCTTCTACAATCTTATTTGTATTACTGTTATTATTAGTAAATGCAATTGTATAAATAGAATTAGAAGCATAGTAAGCATAAATGTGTTCTTCTACAGTACCAACTTCAATAGCATCTGTAATAGTCTTTGCTAGAAGAACAATAAATGTCTTAGTGTATTCTTCTGAATATCCCTGCGTCATAAGAGTCATCAAACAATGCTCTACATCTCTAGGCTTAGGATTAACATTGTTTATAATTTCTCTATACTTATTACAGAATTTTTTCCAACTATCTCTAGCTTCCTTGTAGGCTCTGTTAATATTAGAAGGTGTCTCGGTAATATTATCTCTTACTCTAGAAAAGTCAAAAGCCTGCTTATAGTTATTAGAAACTGTGATCAATTGTTCTGCTTTTTCTGGATCAGCATCTTTAATCTTCTCAGCCTCTTCTTCCATTTTAGTGGTAAACTTTTCGTATACTTCATCAGAATACTCATCCATAATAGTACCACTAATATTATTCATAGGAGATAATACTTCTTTAAGTTCGGAATTAAAGTCTTTGATTTCATTATCGATATATGTGTTATTTACAAGATCGTTAATGAAGTTCTTTGCAAAGAAGTTAATTGTAGCTTTATCAGCACCAGCAGACATGGCTTCTTGATTAATTACGGATTTCAATGATTCAGGTAAAGCTTCAAATACATTAAACTTCTCACCAGATTTATATCTATTCATTACATCAATCAACTGCATAGCATCTTCACTAGATACATTATCATAAGATTCAGTAAGAACAGACTTAATGATATTATCGTCTACAGTAAGACTAGTAGCAGGTACATCATTAAATTCTTCAATAGTCATTTCTCTATCTTCTTCTGTATTATCATTAGAAGATTCATTAGAAACTGTATCGATAGCTTCCATTAATGCTTTACCAGATGTTACATCCTTAATGGTATCGGTTAGTTCATTTGCAACTTCAGAAAGAGATTCAATTTCACTCTTTACTTCAGTTTTTCTATCAGTTTCTTCGCTAACAACAGTATTCGTATTTTCAATAGTGTTGTCAGTTTCTTCAGGAAACGAAGTTTCCTCAATTACCTCAACAATTTCTTCAGGTACAGTTTCCTTTTCTTCAATAATGTCACTGTCGTTATTTGCTAGGCTTCTTCTAATTTCATCTTCTACAGAATTCATAGCATTTTCCTCCTCTGCTTTATTTCTAATTTTATTCATATACTTATCGTATATACCATTAGCTTTAAGGGAATTCATCTCGTCGATAGAAAGTGGAGTATCACTCTCAAAAATGCCTCTAATGATATCTCTTTCAATAGATTCTTTTTCCATTTCATATCCACGTTGTTCCATCTCCACAGGATCATAGAATTGTTGCTGTGATTTTACTTGATCTAGAGCTACTACGTCAGGATTATTAGCTCTAGCAGCACATAACTTATCAACAAGAGAATTTATATCCTTGTCAGAAAGCTTGTTTAAATATTCATTCGTCATATTGATCTTCCTCTCCATCAATATTATTTTCTTCTTCTGATTGTTGTTCAATAGATTCAGCTTGCTTTTGTGCTTCTAAATCTTGCATTAACATAGATTGTAATTTAACACGAATCTCAGTAAGGATAGCAGGATTATCTACTACTTTACAGAATTCATCTTTAAAGATATTACCCATAGGAGCAATATTAGAATATAAGAAATCACACATTTCTTTAGAGTAATTGAAAGACAAGAAAGTATAAAAATCAATATCGAATCCAGATATATAATAAATTACTTCTCTGATTCTAGCAATTACAATATCAATATACTTAGCATTTCCACCATATACTTTTCTGATATAATTTGTGGTTGTATCTTTATTCTTCTTATATTTATCAAGACCCATATTATTATAGATTTCTCCACAATAATTATAGATATATCTTGAGAAGAAATTAATAATGTTTCTAGAATAACCAGAAACAAATAGATCATACATATTATATGCTAAGATATAACAGTCTGGTTGATCCCCAATATATGTCAGATTAAAAGCATTACAAATCTTATTAATAATAGTAAGATATGTGTCTTGACGAATAGACATAATATTATCAGAATCATCTGGGAAGTTATCTATCATACCTTTAAAGTTTAATTCATATGAATTAACAATATTTGGATTTGACAAGGTTGGATTATATGCAAATCTATTTGCTAGATTTGAATCAATTACATCCATTATATATGAAGAGTCAAACTTGGATAAAATGTTTGCTATTTCACCTTCGGCAATAATATTATAAATGCCACTGTTTCTATATAATTCGTACATATTAATACCTTTCCTTTCATAGTATTTTTAATAAATTGTTAATGTACCTATAATTAACAAAAAAGAAGGTAGGCTTTTACACCTACCTCCTAGAGAGATATATAATGAACACAGAAGATGTCTTACTTAGAAAAGAAGCTAATCAATCTGTCCATAATAGTTTCCTTATCATTGATATCACTATAGACAGTCAGATTCATTTTCTTATTGTCTCCAACCATTAGTTCATTCTTATCAGCATGATAAACATCAATGATACCTTCAGGAATTTCAGCATCACCGATAATAATATCATTAGCAACTTGATTGACGGGTTCATTCTGCATTCTAGCAAAATTCTCCATCTTAGATAACAATGTACTTGTAATGTCGATAACAACATTTTGTTTTTTATCGACACTAAGCATATTATACCCGTTATCTGTAATTACTGGATAAGTATAGATAAGACCCTTCAGAATAATATTTGAAGGAATACCATAACTAGCAGCCCATTCTTCAAACATATCAGACTCATTCCGACGTAATCCAGTTGATAGTTTGTAATCTTGAGTGTCCTTATATACTGAATTTGATTCGAGATCTTCACTCTTATATCCAGATTCAGACTTCTCAAAATCAAGCACTTTAAGAGTTTCAAGAGCTTCATCAATATTGTCACGATTCACATACTTATGAATCAAGTTTCTTACCAGCTGTGCTCTAGAGATACCAGTAATGCGTGACATCTTGTCATACTTTCTTTTGATCTCTCTTGTTACACAGCAAATATACATATGCCTATGCATATTTTCGTCCTCTTTAAAATTGTCAAACATTGGCACGTTAATAAACATTTTAACGTCCTCCTTTTTAAAATATTTGAGAGTGAGATTACTCCCACTCTCACCTAAATAATATATAAACTTATAAATATTTAGATCTTATGTTTTACTCTATCTCTCTCTTCTGCTTGTTTTGCAGAGTTCCATCTATCAACAGTAGAAGTCAGATATCCAGTGATGCGTCTAATACGTTCAAAACCAATACCATCTTCACTTTCTTTTCTATGACAGAATGGACACTCATCATTAATAACACCAGTATGACCGCAAACAGGATCTCTATCTACAGGATGATTAATTGCACCATAACCAATATTATTATCATGCATACACTTTACAACAGCTTCAATAGCTTTAAGATTTCTAGAAGTATCACCATCAAACTCTACATAACAGATATGACCACCATTACAAAGTTCATGGAAAGGTGCTTCTAACTTAATCTTATCTTCTGCTGAAATATCAAAGTATACTGGAATATGATTACTATTTGTAAAGTAATCTCTATCAGTAACACCCTTTATAATTCCAAACTTACTTCTACACTGTCTTAGTGCTTTACCTGCATATGATTCAGCCGGTGTAGCAAATGTACTAAAGTTTAATTTAGATTCTTCAGAAATCTTATCTGTAAACTCACGCATATGCTTAATAATAGCATATCCTTTGTCCCAATACTCTTTTCCTTCACCATGATGATGACCATAAAGAGCAACCAATGTTTCTGCCAAACCAACAAATCCGATAGATAAGCTACCGTGCTTAATTACTTCACGAATCTCATCTTCAGGATCAAGTTTATCAGAACCAATCCAAACTCCTTCTCCCATTAAGAATTTCATATTCTTAACTTTGATTCTAGATTGGATTTCAAATCTTTCCAATAACTGCTTCTTACAAAGTTCAAGATACTTATCAAGTAATTCATAGAACTTAGCTTCATTACCATCAGCAGTTAAAGCTAACATAGGAAGATTAATTGTTGTAAATGACAGATTTCCTCTACCATAAGCAATCTCATTGTCAGGATCATAAACATTTCCCATAACTCTTGTACGGCATCCCATTGCACATACTTCTGTTTCTGGATGGCCTGGTTTATAATACTGCTTATTAAAAGTAGCATCTTCAAATACATAATTTGGGAATAAACGTTTTGCTGTTACTCTATAAGATAACTGAAGTAAATCATAGTTAGGATCTTCTGGATTATAATTTACTCCTTCCTTTACCTTGAAAATTACAATAGGGAAGATAGCTGTTTCTCCGTGTCCCAATCCAGCTTCCATAGCAAGTAATAAGTTCTTAGTAACCATTCTACCTGCATTACTTGTATCAGTACCCAAATTAATTGAGGAAAACGGAACTTGAGCACCTGCACGTGAATGTAATGTATTAAGATTATGAACAATACCCTCCATAGCTTGATAACATTGTCTTTCTGTATCTTCAATTGTCATTTTTATAATATGTTTAATAACCTTGAAAAGTTGGTCTTCTTTACCATCATAAAAATGATTAGCATTATTTACTAAAGTAAAAGCAAGATTTCTTCCCAAAAATCTATCAATAATTTCATCTGTAATAGAAATAGGTGTTTCTCCAGAATTATCATAATTTAATTGTTTATCTGTTTTAATAGACATATTAATATCACTATTAATAAGTCCAAATTCAATAGCTTTCTTGACATTATTATTCCATGCTTTTCTGAATGTCTTATAAATACCAGGAGCCATAGCGTAATCAAAATTAGGTATTGCCTGTCCTCCATGTTGATCGTTCTGATTACTTTGAATAGCAATGGCTGCTAGAGTAGTATAAGAACCAATAGAATTTGGTTCTCTTAAGTGTCCATGTCCAGTGTTAAATCCATCCTTAAATAACTTTAGACAATCGATCTGACAACAAGTAAGAGTCAAAGCATAAAAGTCTAAATCGTGTATATGAATAAACCCATCTGTATATGCTTGTACGATATCTTTACTAATCATATTATTTAGATAGTAATTCTTAGATACATTAGAACCAATCTGCAACATAGTTCCCATCGGAGAATCACCATCAATATTACCATTGTCACGTTTCAGATCATTTTCATATGATTCTGTATTTAAAAGAGTAGAGATTGTACTGGTAATAGAATCTCTTGTATTTCTGATTTCATTTCTCTTTTGACGATATAAGATATATTCTTTTGCAGTATCAGCGAATCCATTTTTAATAAGAGTTCGTTCTACAATATCTTGAATATCTTCTATATTAATTGTAGTAGATTTGATCTTTTGACAAAAAGCAAAGCATTCATCATTAATAATATCTACCAACTTATAACAAACTTTAGAGTCAAATGTTTCATCAGCATGAGAAGCTAGAACAGCTTTTTCAATAGCATTAAAGATCTTATCCTTATCAAAATCTACAATACTACCATTTCGTTTACGAGTTTTCATTCCATAATCCATATTAATGGACCTCCTTTTTAATTAGTTTATTTATAAGTTATAGATCTATTCAATAAAAAATAAACGAAAAATAAACGTCAACGTACATATAACGTACGTTGACGAGTATTCTTAGTTAATTCATAATGGGGTTATTTAATCATAATAGTTTGTATTATTGTCAAACATAAAGTACTTTTTATATAACTCATTAGCCTCATTAAAAGCGTGATCAATATTTTTCTGGTTTTCATCATCTTGTTCAGTCCGCTTCAAATTATTGAGGCAAGCAAGGATTTCTCCAATACGTGTGCCAAGTTCAAATAATACTTCTTTAGAACAGAGCATACAAAGAATCTTATCAAGTTCTTCATTATGATTACTGTACATTGTCATGGTCATAAAATCACCAATACTAACATCATAATATTTCTCAAAGATATCTTTAAGCTCTTTTCTATTAGTAGTCATTGATAATTGAATATCTGATTCTTCTTTATCATCATCTTTTGAAACAGAGTGATTCTTATAATATTCTTTATATTCCTCAGCAAAGTTTTTAATATCTTCTGGTGTAATATTATTAATTATATTATCTTTAAACGATTCCTCAACTTCTTTTTGAATCTGATGACGAGAGGAATATACAAATTGCTCATACACTTCTTCAAGTAAGTGAAATTGTCCACCAGAGACATATACTTCTGTTTTGCAATTTGCAGGATCCCATCTGGCTTCTTTAACCTCACAATTGTTCAGAGCATTCAGAGCAGCAATAGATTCGTTAAATACCATTCTACTGAAATCAACTAATACTATTTTAGTATTATATTTTTGATACATATCGTAATTCAATATTATATAATGATCTGTAATATACTTGAATCTATTGATATCAAAAGCTAATTTACCAAATATATACTTATTATCCATGTTATACTTCCTCCTCAGTTTCTGATGTTTTACGAATCATGTCTCTTAAAGTTTCGATTGCTTTATTAATTGCAACTTTACTTTTATCAAAATTTATATAGATATACAAACACTTTGTTTTAAGTTCTGTATTTGTATTAATTTTGAATTTGCTTATGATTGATTCCTTGAACATATTGCCTACAATATCAGATACAAAGTTTTTCTGAATAGGATTCAATTCAGGTTCACCAAGTCTTTCATAAATATATTGCTGCAATGGGCATTTCCATAAATCTCCTTCTAACATAAGAACCACGTCAAGTTTATATCCTAACAAGATATCATTATTATTATATTTTTTGTAGATATCTCTTAATACATCATCAACAGTTTTAGCACGATATCTAACATTAACATACTCTTCTGTATTTAATGATGATCCTATCATCTTATTAGAATGCACAAAGTTAATAAAATTAACCACTGTAAAATTTTGTTTTTCACGGAATTTTTTTGTGGAAAGATAAAATGCTATATTCTTCTTATTATAGAAGTCTGTTGCAATATATTTAACTTCACAATCATTAAACATATTGGGAATATTGATATTAAGTGGCATGTCATTTTGATCTTTAATAGAGTTATCATAAAGAGTATATCCCTTAAAAGCCATCTTAGACATAACACCAGCTTCAATATAATCGTTCAACGTTACTAATTTCTTATCCATTTTATTTAACCTCCATAGCATAATTCTTAATAAATTCCTGCTCTTTCATATGATTATCATTTCTGAAATTTTCTATAACAATATAAATAGATATTGATCCTGGTTCAGTAAATCTATAGAATATAACAGGACAATCTAATAATTTCGGAATGTCTGAAACAAGTTCAACACAATCTCCATTATCATTTGTTAAATCATAAGCGTATAAACGTAACTTATCACATTCCTTAAGCATTCTTCTATTATTATTGAGAAATTCAGAATATGGCATCCATAAAGAGTGGTCCATACTTCTTTTTATAATATCCTTGAGCATATTCATATTCAATTTATTTTCAGCTTTATCTATATAAATAGAAAATTTCTGGATATTATCTTCATATGATATTTTACAAGTAGCTGTGAAATTATGAATCGTAATATCTGAAATTATTCTATATAATATACCGTATTCATTACAATCACACATATTTAAATCATAGTACAAATAATCAAAGAATAACTTAGGTTCTGTTTCATCATCAGTTTTTATATAGAAATTGATGACTATATGTTCTTCCATAGTTTTTCCAATCATCTTAGCCATATCCATATAATGTTTAACCGTATTCGGTGTATCTATATATTGTTTAACTGCCATTTACTTGTCCTCCTTATTATCACGCTCGTTTAAATACTTTTGAAGTTCAGAAATAAGATTTAATATTTTAGTTTGATTTCTATCCAAATTTACATAAATCAGAGCCAAATCATTATCCTTATCTGAAATCATCTCTAAATCTTCAACTATCATACTATTTACACAGTCTACAATAGTTGATATTAGATATTCGTCTCTATAACTATGATTTTCAAGTTCGAGTTTATCGTATAAATAGTTGAATATATTAACTGTATTCGAATCTGTTGTCAAAAATATTTTGGTTTTTATGTGTTTAAAAGTCTTAAAACTTTTAAACGTTGTAAAATTAATACAGTCAAAAACTTGCTTTCCTTTGAATCTACTATACGAAATAGTAATTTGGTCTTTGTTCATTTTCAATTCCTCCGTAAATTTAAATATAAAAAGGACACATATGGGAAAATCCCACATGTATCCTTTATGTGTGTATGTTTGCTTTATTGACTTGTTCAGCTATATGTTTTATTCGACAATCGGATAAAACTGATTAGCAAGGCAAACATTGGGATTAGGACGATAGAAATCCTCAAAATCAAGTGTTGTGATATCGGGAGCAATAATAAGAGAAAATCCCTTACCGTAGGTTTTATCGTTTACAACACCAGCAAATTTAACTTCTCCAATATCTTTAAGAATAAATTTGTTAGAATTTAGACCTGCATCATACAACGGAATAAATACTTCCATATTATCAGGAAGATCTTTAATTGCATTTTCAAGATCGCTAATTGTTATATCCGGATTTGTTTTAAAGTATACATTTGGAAACAGATAATGAGTATAATTATTGATTCTGTTAATAGGAGGAATTAATTCATTATCAATTCCAAAGCTAAATACATTTCCATAGATATTATCGCTGATCACACCAGCAGTATTAGCATATCTGTGATCATTTGGAAACTCGTCTTCGAAATTTTCATACAAAGGAATCAATACCTTCATATCAATAGGAAGATCTTTAATTGCTGCTTTCAGATCAAAGATTGTCATAGTTTTTGTTCTGAAAGCAGCTGCTTCTTCATTATAATTTTTGCCTTTGAGTCGTACACAAATTTGATTTGTGTTTCCAGTTGATTCAATTCCGAGTACTTCATAATCCAAGTAATCGGAATAGTTTTTGTGAGTGCTAAGTTCTTGCAACCAAGCATCTCCAAAGTCAACACGTACACATACATGTTTTGGATTTACCAATCCAGAGTTAATAAGACCTCTCAGGGTAAATATCATTGTTCTCTTTCTGTTCATTTGTTTGTCCTCCAATTTAAATTATTTTTCTAATAAGATATTTCTATCTTATCACTTAAATAGTATATAATAAAACAAAGAATTACAAGGATACATTTAAGTATCCTTGTAATATATTTAAACACAATACATTATAGGTTGATTTTCATTTGCAGGATTTACATATCCTTCTTTAAGTTCATTAATAAAATCATCACGTTTTCCTGCCCAGTTTTCTATATATCCTAATTTCAAATCTACTCCAGCAAATACAGTTTCGAGACCATCATAATGTTGTAGATAAGCGACTAAGAAATTTGCCACATCAGCTGTAGCAAGGTTCTCAAAAAGACCCATCTGGGTAGGCGGTATCGTAGATAAATTAGAAGGGTGGGTTACAAAGATATCTAATGGAATTTCACCTAAACCACCAGTGATATCGCCATGAGTAGCACTTTGTAATCTTACCATATTTGGAAACTTAAAGTCTACGAATATACTGTTATTGAATACAGATGTCAAGTCAGCACGAGCTTGTAATAACATAACATCATCCATAGAGTAATTGTTATATGCAGACATATAATCATAATATCCAATGCCAGATTGCTGTACCATACCACCATCATTCTGTCCATATACATCCCAAGCAATATCTCTAACACCAAGGATTTCTGCACCGCCGAGCATATCTGTATTAATTACATAATACTCTCCTCGTTTGTTATTCTTATCTCTAGTGTCAATTTTTATTCTAACCATATGTGGAATGTATCTAGAAAAAGTAAGTAATGTATCAGGAATAATAGTCTCGTCTACCCATTTGTCTTTAGCAATATCTTCAGGTAGCATTAAAGGCTTTGTTCCCAATCTACGTTCAATTTTATTAAGAAGTATATTCATCTTATTGAAAGCCATAATAAACAACTCCTTTCATTATATTAATGTTAAAGTCAAAAAATAAAGGCGGATTTTAACCCGCCCCTATTCTCTGTATTAGTGCTTAGATTTCAAATCTTTTGACAATTTAAATTCCTCTAATATTGTCTAAGAATTTCTTTCTCTTAGCTTCAAATCTCTGTTTTAATTTCTCATCATCAAGCAGATTATTATCAATTTCTTTGTAGTGATCTTCAAATGCCTGTTGTAATTTCTCATCAGTAAGTGGATTATATAATGGCATGAAGTTGTATTCATATGAAAGATTTCTTATCATTACATCTTTTACAGCACTTTTATATACAGATTCTAGATTCTTATAAATTTCTTTCAGAGTATGCTCTTTTTTAGATTTGAGAGCATCCTTCATAATATAAAAGCAGTTATCAAAAACAGATTTATATGTTTCAATAGAAGGATCTTGATATGTTGATTTAATAAGTTTGGTTACAAATCCACCAAAACAGAAAAATCCACTATCAATATTATATAAACAATCTGAATCATAGCAACTAAAACCCTCTGTAAAATAGATATATCTGATTCTATCAAATTCCTTTCGTTCAAGGCATCTAGATCCGAAAATAGTTTCAAACACTACCAGACACTTATTATTATTTTTATTATAATTGTCTGTAATATAATCATCGAACAATTTTCTCAATACAGTTGAACTAGAGCATATACCATCATATGAATTTACATATCTAATTTTTCTATTTCCAGTACTATATCTATTAAATTTACAATCATCAATATTAATAGATTTAATAAGTCTAATTCTGTAATCATATGATTCGGTACTAATATAGTCGTATGAATATAAGAAACTAAGTCTTCTACCATCTTTAACTGTATCATCTCTAAAATCTTCCACACCGTCCTCTCTATAAGGTAAAGTATTATCAATGATTCTACCATTTGTATCGAGGAAATAGAATGTTTTATATCTTTCCATTGAAAGCTTTTTGTAGATGGATTTTAAATCCATATCATCTTTAATTCCATATGCCGACATAACAGCATTCATAATTCCATTAAAAATTCTTCTTGTTCTTTCGTTTCTCTTTTTCGTGTTCATGTCAAACTCCATTCTATGTTTTAACGTCTTTATCATCTGACATATTGTATATTTATTCAGTAATTTTTTCAGGGATTACAACTTCACGTTTACGAAGTCCACTTTCATGCATCTTAGCCTCACGCAGTTCTCCCTTCCAATATCCTTTTACAAAATACTTCTTCTTGGATTTCGGACAAGTTCTCCAATGACCGATAACATACCAAGCTAAAGTTTTTCTATTAAAAGACCTGCTACTCTTTTTCTTTTCAATATTATCAAAATTAATAACATGTCTCTTAATATATCTAACGGTTCTTTTCTTAATCACCTTTCCTTTCTTTCTAACTGTAGTTTCTTTTATTATAGGCTCCATTCTAGGATGAGCAAATACATCTTTGATTGTCGGATGAAGTAAAGCAACTTGAATATTATACCATAGTCTTAGACTGAGTGTAAAAATATCACCATTTTCGAATACTGTTTTTTCATTAGTAGCATTCTTTAATGCAGCTTTCATCAAATCAACTGTAAATTTTCTGGTAGTATTGGAAGTACCAGGTGAAAATTTTACGACAGACAATATTCTATCAGACATAAACAAAGTTAAATTATTCTTATCTAAATATATTTCTGCGACAAAATCTATATCATCATCAGACTTATTATTTTCCAGATGGTTAGTGATCATACACCCTATATTTACAATAGGATAGGTACTATTAATAATCCTTTTATAAAAATCTTTATAAACGATAAATCTGACATCAGTTCTTGTTCCGGCATCCATAGACATGTTTTCTGGAATTTTATACGATAATTTAAAATCCATCATTGGAATATTATCCATAAACAAGATATCTCCAGGACAGGGAACATAATTATTTTTTAATACATCCCATTTTAATGCATCCGTTAAAGATAATATCTTGTTTAAAGTATCATTATTTTCTGAATCACAAAATTCAATATAATCTGATGGTTTTGATTCTTTAACCATCTTATCAATATATTTATATTTTGGATCATCTTGTGCGATAACATCATATTTAATTTTAAATGTACTCATTTTAAAACTTCCTTTCTTTGTTTGTTTACATTACAATTTCCTGTGCAGTAATGTCTATTACCTTAGAATTTTTCAACCCAACGTGAAGTGTGAGTTCAATTGAATTATCTGATAATCTTTCTGATGTAAGCCAATAACTTTCATAGTTGTTTTTTCCAAAATAACGATCGATTAATTTTTTAATCTTGTTATTTTGGTCCAAAAGACTAAGTTCGTTTGGTTTGTATGATCTAAACTCTTTTGTCATGAGTTTAGTTTTCGCATCAATATCGTCCATAAACGGACGATTTTCAAGAATGGAATCAATCTCTTCAGTTTCTCTTTTAAGATTTTCCAAATTCCTCTGACGCTGGTAAGCATTAAGAGACTTGATAGTGTATGTCTCAACACAACTATCGATATTGATATTAACACTATTAGCATCAATCTCAATATGTACTGTCTTGCTCACTGTGTTTTCTTTATACACAATGAACATAATTGCCTCGCTTGCAGAGTCAAACATGTATGTTATAACCCCGCAAGTCAACATTACTTGTTCACTGCCGAAAATATTATTGATCTTCTTCATAGCAGTGATTGCTTCTGTTTCCTTTGTGATTGTAATAACTTCGTTCATTTGATTTTCCTCCAAATAATTTAGTATAGTGTATATCAGATGACCTGATACACATAAATAATATATAACCGTAGGAAAATATATTGACAGGGTAGATTTAACTACCCTGCCAAACTTTATTGAATTATCTTGATTATTAGTTTATTATCATTATCTGGTATAATGGTTAGTACTCTATATCTACAACCATAAATAACGACATCTTGTTCTCTTGGTAAAGAATTAATTATATCTTGTTTAGACACATCTTTAATATCATATTCAACACATGTTCCTTCAGTACATGCATTGATAGAATAAGATGAATCTTTTAACAAAGAATACAGTATCATATTCTGATTGATATAATTAATTACATAATCGACGAGGTTAATACCAGATATATTTTTAGTAAAACTTAGTATATCTTCCATTATGGTATTAATCCTCCTTCTTCTAGTGCATCTTCTACTGCATCAGCCTGAGCCTCTTTCTTGCCTTCTTCAGATTTCATTTTCTCAAATGCTATTGTATATAAAATCTGAAACATTGCACACGGCATATTATATAATTCGATTAGAGAAATTCTTCCTTTATAATAAGTAGAAACTTGCTCTATTCTCCTTATATCTTTTTCATAAGACCCAGTTGATGACGAGTAAAAAGCATGTTGTCAGGATTAATTTCTTGCTCGTCAATCTTCTTACCACATTTAGGACATCTACGTTCAGGATATACATATGTTACATCTCTGATCAATTCACCGTCATCATCTAACTTACCACCATCATACTTATCTGTTTCAACGGATAGAGCCATTAACTGGTCAGATGTTAGAGACTTAAGGATAGTGTCAAATGTCTTAATACGACGCTTATAAGTTAGAGACTTATCTGTAGCTACTGGCTTTGTGTCAATAGGAACAAGCTCATTGTTAGTATAATCAATCTTATAAATAGCATCAATATAAGACAGAAGTAATAGACGATCTTCATACTTAGCATTGAAATCTTGATTTACAAGAGTAGGCTCAATATAAGTATTATATAGAGATGGAACCTTTAATGCAAATACATAATCGTCAGAAGCCTGATATAAAGATACTTCATATTCAGAATTTACAGAATCAGTATTTCCTTCATGTAAAATCTTCATGTATTCATCCTTAATACTATCATCTCTAAACTTTAGCATAGAATGAATTGGTACTGATTCCATAAATACATTATTACATTCAGTATCAGAACAAGAGAATGTGATAATGTTAGATAAACCGAATGTAGCCTTATATGCTGTAAACATGTAGTCATCAATTACAGTATTGGGTGTAATCATAGCCCAAGCTTCGAAAGACTTTGGTTTGTTAGCATCTACAATATGATCATAAATAAGCTTTAACTTATTTTCGATATACTTATTATAGTTGCCACTTCTTAGTCTACTAGGATCAATAGATTGAATTTCCATAGGCTTCCAAGCAGACATTCTTACAGCACGCTTCTGAGAGAATAGAACACCGTCAGCACACTCAATAGCCTTTGTCTTGATATCATTAATTACCTTTGCAGCATTGATAGGCTTTTTAGAAATCTTGAAAGAACCAAGGTTAATTTTCTTGTCTACAGGAACAAAGTTTTTATTCACTTCTTCTCTGATAATAGCCTTAACCTTTTCTGTCTTAACCTTCTCGTCTTCCTCTTCCTTTTTATCTTCATCTTCAGAAGATTCATCTTCGTCTAGATACTTTAGATCATCATCTTCGATTCCATCAAATAGATGCTCATCTTCATCATAAACAGACTCATCTTCTACCATTACGATATTCTCAGACTTAGTACCAGCTACAGGAGCAGACACTTCAACAGTCTTTTCAATCTTAACAGGCTTTTCTTCTACAGGAGCCGGAGATGGTTTAACTGTCTGTGCAGTTTCTGTTGGTTCTTCATCAAACTTATGAACTAGTACTGTATTAGAAGTTGCAGAATTAAGAGTTTCGTCAATAGTATCAATATCTGTATTATCAGAACTAATGGCTTCTTCGATTCTCTGTTCTTCACCCTTCTCATAAGTTTCATTTGTTTCTGTCTGAAGTCTGCTAATAGCATCGTCCACACCAAGAAATGCCTTATCTAACATTGGGTTTCCAGTACCCTCAACTACATTAGGTTCATTTGGTACAACCACTTCTTTGATATTAGCTTCAGTTACAGAAGATGTATCTAGCTTTGGCTTTACAGGCATTCCAACTGGCGTTGCAGTAGGAACAGCTCCACTAGAAAGATCAGATAGAGTTACATTTTCATTACTCATGTTTGTTTCCTCCTTATTTGAAATCAGCTAAAGATGCTGTTTTTTGCAATACTTCACCAGTTTCAGTATTGATAGGTAAGTATGCATTTAATTCTTCTGATGTAATATAAATTCTGATAACTTTTTTGTCACCAGTTTCATCATCTCCAAGAACACATCTTACATCTGTTAATGTAAATTGCGGGAGATAAGTCATGATTTGTTCTTTAATAGTATTAGATAATTTTCCCATATCTACATCCATTGAATATCTAAATCTAGATACTAACCCTACACCCATATCTGGATGTGTTTGAAAAGTACCAGGTTCTAATAAAATAAGTCTGATAAGCATAAGTGTTTTATAATCATCACCTTCTGCCACTAAAGGCTTATAGTATTTATCAACAGATAATAGAGGTTCTGTATTATCTACTTCAATAGACAATGACATGTAATTACCTCCTTTAAAATATTATAATATTGTTTTAGATATAAAAAATAAACGAAAAAAGAAACCTCGCTTTAACGAGGTTTCCTTGTTGTTCCTGTTTAAAATATACTATATCTGATTATTTCTTCTTGCTGTCTTCGTAGATCTTCTTAACAATTTCAATAGCTCTTTCTTTTGTATCGGCAGAACCCATGAAACAAGAATGATGCAAGAAATTTACTCCTTCCCAATTTCTTACTTCCTCAGGAATATCTACAATATGATCATTCATCTCTCCTCCAATAGGAGTAATAGTTCTAAATACATATCCACCTCTTACATTAGGATAGATATAGAACGGTACTCCTTCTCTAGCACAAATGTTAAGAATAGAAGGGACATATGAATGAGAATATGCATAAATACCTTTATTGTATTTCTTAGCATGTTCTACTAGATATTCTGCTACTTTTGATTCGGCTGCTTTACGTCTACAAGTACTAATAATATTGATAAAGAAGATACTGAAAATTGTAACAGCAAGGTTAAATTCCTTTTCATTATCTGACTTAGAATTTGCAAACGTATTTAGATTTGAAATTGCATATGAAAGAGGATTATATCCAAATCCATTATCATTATCATCAATATATTTGATAAAGGAATTGTATACAGAATCTACATACTCATCCTTTACAAACAGATGTCCGATTTCTTTCCAAATAAGACCTACAGAAGAATACTTTCTTTTTACACCGTCAGAATCTTCTCTGATACAATGAGCATCATTAGGATGATGCTGATGATGATCATACATTCCCATACCAACATCATAAATTACACAGTTAGGTGTATCATCGGTGTAGCCCATTTTTTCAGGATCAAATGTCTTTACTACTTTTACGTTCTTGATCTTATAAACATCCTGAAACAAGAACTTGAGAAGTGCTGTTGCGGCTACTTCATCCGCATGAAATACAGGTTTACTACAATGAGTAACCAAAGTAATTTCTGTTGTTTCATCAACAGTATTGAAATCCTTATCCTTGATAATGTCCATAATTTTTGCCATTTTAAATGACCTCCTGAAAAATTTTATTTTGATATGTACTGTTGTCATATCGTATAAATAATATATGTATAAATTAGTTTTTACAGTATTAAAAACTTAACTATAAATACATCCATCATAAACACAAATTAGGAGGGAATATATGGCAAAACTTAAATATACTTTTGATGACTATATAAGGAATCCGTCTGGTAAAGGTAGTGCTGTTGTAGCTACTGTAAACCTAGATCAATATCAAAAAGAGTTATTGTCTCTTGAAGGTAAGAATGGTAAGGCTTCTTATATTGTATATCGACAAAACAATATTGGAGGTAAACTTACTTACTATATTCATTTTAAAATTCCTTCATCTACAAAAGGTTTCTTTAATGATGTAGTAATTCAACTAGATGCTAATCAAGATGATACCACAACTACAAAGACTGTAAAAGCATACAAAGTTAAGTTCTTTTCTAATGATAGTAACTTTGTTTATACATATGCTTATTCATATAAATCTCATGGCGTACTTATTACTGAACTGGAAAAACTTTTACCGTTTAGATGCATTACGTCTAAACCTGTAATGCGTAACCCTGATAATGCTATGGGTTATAATAAAGATATTGTATTTGCATATATCGTAATGACTAGAGATGATCTATTTACAAAAGAGAATCTTAATAGAAATTGTAAGAATTCTGGTATTAATACTATCAGAAATTCTATTGATAATTTTGATAAGAAAGTTCGGGAACGTAGTAAAATTACACAAGAATTAAAGCAGGCTGGACTAAAAGAAAAGCAAATACCGAAGACTGGAAAAGTAATCAAATCTAAAAATCTTCTAGGTTCTGATGGAACACAATCTCCAGCGAAATTAACCAGAACAGTTAAGTCTGTTATGAAATCATCTGTTGTTTCTAGGGTTAAAAAGTCTAAAAAACGATAAGATTGTATATTATACTTGTGTATAAAAAGAAAAGTTTATATAATATTTTTACAGGAGGCATGTACAATGGATATATTTGAATATTGTCACAGTGAAATTTATTGGTGTGAAGTTGACAAATGGATACCACTAGCCGGAGAAAATATTTTTACCAATGTGAAGAATGCAATTATTCTTCCGGTATCGTCATTTTTCGGTATGACGAAATCTAATGTATTAGACACATTTTTCTTGTTACCGAAGAGATGTTATAATTCAGATGAGATAAGAAATCACATCTGTAAGTATCTAAACTATTTCGAAAAATTCTATGATCATGAACATGAACTTTTGTTCTATATGTACAAGATCAAAGCATCTATTGATATGGGTGTGTATGATAATGCAGTTGATAATGGTGCTATTATTGATGGTATAAACAATGAGAATACACCACCTAAAATCAAAGCATTCTTATATGATATCAAAACTTATATCTTGTCCGAATCAATCTATAATAAAGTATGGAGAATGGTTGAGGATAACTATAACCTTGAATTGAATTATAAGAATAAAGCTAACGAAGCACTTCAATATTGTGATCGACATGGTAAGTATTTTATGGAGATTAGTATCTTCCAGAATATGCTAATTCCTTTGTTGATGCATTTTATGTACAAAGATGATAAGTTAAAGAATGCGACTGAAATTATGAACGGGCTTATCTTCAATGTATACAACTGGTTATTCGACGTTTATAGTAATGAAGCTATAATGGCTAAACGTGGATTAAGACCAGCAGATATGTTTCAGAAACTATATGAAACTGCAATCACCACAATGAATGCTCATTATAAAACTAATAGAACATTGTGGGATATGTCTAGTATTCGTGGCTATTGCCCAAATATTAATGCACATGATGCAATTAATACAGTAATAATGCAGGTAATGCCAAAATACACTTTTGAGGGAAACGTTATTACATACAATATAACTTCTATCAGAAACAATATCAAATATAATATTTCCGATATAAGCTTTGAGTATGATTTCGTTTCTCTAAGTTCCTCAAAACGAGATGGTGAAGATAACACATCTCAATTTGATAAGTTTGAAGCTCATCTACAAAAGACAGATGAGGGATTGGCTCTACAGAATGATTTCAGAGCTAGAAAAACAATTGAAGACATTTTACAAGTTAACGGTGATATTTCTCAGAGTGAAATAGATTTTTATAGAAAAGAACTCATTAAGAATGGTCAACCGTTAATCAATAGATTCCAACAGAATCTTGTTGATAATGTATTTTATAAATATTTTGGAGATACTGTTTCTACTAACAGTATTAATGGTGATGATTATATTAAACTAATGATCATTGCCAAAAAACTATTACTAAGACAAGGAATGATCTTATTACCGTATATAGTCTCTAGCAAGGTAGTAAAAATTTCTACCAGAACTTCTCTTTGTAAGAAAGAACTTATGAAGATGGAACAATCAGAGCATTATAATACACTTATGAGAAAGTATAATGGTAATAAAAAGGTCATGAATATATTATTTTCGCTAATAGCAACTACGTTATCTAGCAACTTTAAGATCATTGATTATGATGAAAAGAATAATACACCAACAGAACTCAATGGTGTTGAAGTGCAGATGGAGAATGATATTATAATTGACGAAATGCTAAGATTCGTCATTATGATATAAATTTTGAAGGGAACTTAATTGTTCCCTTCCTTACTTAAAATTTTGGAGGTTTACTATGTTTGGAAGAAAGAAAATCGTTGTAGGTAAAAACTATCTGTATGATGTAATGAACGAAACAGATATGGCAGATGCAGCAACATTGGTTACTGTAATCAACAAAAAGAAAAAAAATAAATATGTGGTTATGGCTGTAAACAATTTCAAGATATTTGAAACTGATGCTTGCTTTCTCTATCCGTATACAAATCCAAAAGAAGCATCTGTTATTCGTTGCCAATATGGGACAGTAGAATTTTCAAAAAATGATATTATTACTTTGCAAGAAGCAATTGCTGTATGTAACTTTGCTATTGAAGTGTTGAATACTAACCCAGATTGTAAAATATCTGATCTTGGTCCTGAAGATTTGCGTATGAAATCTATTGCACAGTTAATTGATTCTAAAAATAACTTTATTGATTTGCAAAAGAAGTTATTACCATACGCTCAAATTACAGAATATAAGAATATGATTAAGAATATTCATGATAACAAGTTAGATTTATCTGAAATTAGAAATAAGACCCAAAAGGACAGATTCAAAGAATTTCAAATTAAATTTGAAGAAGTTGTCGCTAAATATGCTAGCAAAGATATTTCAGTAAATGACTTTGTTTGTAACGCTTGTAGTGTGTTTTCTTATAGTTTTCCCTTAGAAGTAATATATAACAAAAATAAAGTATCTTTTAATAGAAATTATTTACTACAAAGAGCAAATGAAATTATTGAAGATTTTGATAATGGATATATAGTCTTTGTTATAGGAATGGATAAAAATGGAATTACTGTAAAGCCTATTTATCGTGATGATTTTAATAATTTTGAAGATCTAATAGACTTCTTTAATTGCCTATATCCAAATATATTTGAAGATGAAGAAGGATATGAAAAAACTAAACCTACCTATGTATTTGAAGTTATAAGAGTTAAAAACATTGAAAAAGGTGGAAATAATATATGAATAACACAGATGTATATATTCAAGATAAGTTCATTAGAACTAGACTTACTAATATAAGAAAGTCTAAAGGTTTAACACAAGAACAACTAGCAAATAAAGCTGGTTTATCAGTAAGTACTATAAGTAATATAGAATCTGGTGAGAACTCTTATACATTAAGAAGTCTCATTAGATGTGCTGAAGCTCTTGGTTATGAAATAAATATAGATAAGAAAGTCGGTGATAATAATGATACCGAAACAGAGAATCAAGGAGTATCTACTTCAAGCCCTTGATGGTGCAGCTACTGTATCTGGTGGTACAGAGATTGCAGCACCTTGTCCTGTATGTGGAGAAAGAAGAAGAAAATTATATATTGGACCATTTGATGATTCTGATGATCCTATAAGATATAATTGTTTCATTTGTAAAGCTCATGGTTTTGTTGATGAACACTTCTTAGATGCATGTAAAATTGATATTAATACTGATAGTGAAATTATTAAATCTAATAGAGGTCCTGGATATGCTATGAGATATATGAAGAGAAATAACAATGATTTTAACAGTGCTATTAATCATTCATATATCACTCCTGGGCAATTATCAGATTTTAAGCTTGATTATATCAATAAACGACTTGGGTTACAATTGTCCTATAAAGATTGTATAGATAATAAAATAGTCTTGAATGTATTAGATATCTATAAGAGCAATTCATTCTTAGATTATTTTACAAGGCCAGATCAAGCTATGCAACAGTTAAACTCATATTTCATTGGTTTTATGACTCGTAGTAGTTCAGAAATTAATATGAGAAATCTTGCATTTAATAAACCAGATATTGTTAACAAATTCCACGAATCTATGAAATGTAAGTATATCAATTACAAAATATTTAGAAATGTATCTGTAGAGAACGATTTCTATGTATTACCTTGTAATATAGATCCATCTAGACCAGTTAATGTATATATTGCAGAAGGACCTATGGATGTACTTGGAATTAAATATAATCTTATTAAAAGTATAGATAATTGTTTGTATGTTGCTGGTAAAGGAAAAGCTTATGATAATGCAATATTGTGGTCTATAAAATCATTAGCTATGCCAGTATTAAACATTCACTTATTCCCAGATAGAGATGTGTCTAACAGTTATATTAGAGGATTGATTCTGAAATATAAAACTGTTTTTCCAAATTATAAATTCTTCATACACAATAATCAATATGGTCATGAAAAAGATTATGGTGTACCAGAATGGAAGATATCTGATTTTATGTGGGAAGAAAAAATCAATAACAATATCGTATAATAATTTGGGTAGAGAGTTATTCTCTGCCCATTTATTTTTTGCTTTAATACCTCTAGGCTCAACATTTCAATAATGTAAAGGAGGTATAGATATGGGTAAGTTTATTAATAAATCATATACTAATACTATTGATTCTTTAACTAGTGGTATGATTCAGAAAGTAAAATCTGCTAATTATGTATTTAACAACAAACCTCCTGTTTTATGTGATTGGTATAACATTGATAAAGATGCTACTACATTAGATGAAGGAAGTGGATTAGAGTATTCAAGTGTTGGTAAGTCTAGTCCCATAAGATATAAATGTATTAAAGATGCTGTATTCTATTCTCAAGGTATTCAAATTGAAATTAATCTTGAATATGACGAAGATGGCTTGTCTACAGCACCTCCATCTGTAAGCGGTATAGTTTTACCTAATACTTGGATTCCATATCCAGGTGATCATTTTGTAATAAAACAGGCTGGTAAAGATTATTTATATAGAGTAAATAATGTAAGTTACGATACTATAGATAATGATAATAACGTATATAGTTTTGAAGCTGCTGTAGATCAGACTGGTAAAAATAATATAGAAAACCAGGTTACTGAATACTATAGAATGATAATCAATAATGTAGGTACTTCTTTTAATTCTATTATCAAAGAATCTATATACGATTGTATAGATACATTGGATGGGATACTGGTTCAGTTAAAGAATAACTATATTGCTTTATTCTATAATGATGCTGTTCAAACGTTTACTTATAATGGTATGTATGGTAATCTTTATGATCCTTACATGATAGAATTTATGATGAGAAATGAAATCCTAAATGGTTCCGATGAATATATCTATCTACATCACGAAGTACCAGTATCAAGAACATTTTCTATAGATTATAATGGTACTTTATTTAGAGCATTAGAAACTATATCTATTGAAAATTTCTCTTCTAAAATTTGTACTGCTGATGTTATAGATAATCAATACTCTTTATTTAATACAGTAGTGGAGAATTATTTTATGATCAAATATAATGATAATGGAATATATAAGTTTAGTCCTATTAATGCTGAACTAATTGCTAAGGTAAAATCTAATCAAGAGTTTGATCAATATAGTCCAAATTCATATATGAATATAATTATAAAATATATGAACAAGTCTAAGATAGATTCTTCTATAATTCCATTCTTAGAAGCGATTGATTTCAAATCTACTGTAGATTTATTCTATTGTATTCCTATGATTATCTTTTGTTTAGAGAAGAGTATCAAAAATTTGATGAGTTAACATACCAATAAAGCCTAGTAAAGGAGGATTAATTATATGTCTGAAAAACTTGAAAAAGTGGTAACTCCTGACGATATGATGGAAGAGTTTGTAACAGACATGGTAATTGCTGACGATGAATTATCTGATTCTATTTTTACTTGTGTTGATAACTTTATTGATGATCTCTGTATCAAAATGATGGATTCTGATAAAAGTGTTTTTGAATCTGATTCTGATGATGCTGATACACCTTTTTCATATATTCTTGATAAAGTTATGGATGAAGTTGATACAATTGAAAAAATTCAAGTAGATTCATATTGTGATTCATTAAAGAAGCAATTATCAGAAGAAGACGAAGATTCATATTCTAATCGTTTTGATCCTGATTATTGTGATGGAGAAGAATTTGACGATATTACTCCAGAAGAATTTCAATTATATATTCCAAAGGTTAATGGAGATAATGATGAAGCAGAAGAAGATTCTGCTGAATATAGAAGATATGACTTCGATAATACTTTTGAAGATTCTAATTTCAATGCATAAGGGAGGTAGAATATATGTATGATATGTCCGTTGATGAGATTATTGCTGATGTAATGAATGCTGGCAGAGATCTTATTGTAGAAGATGCTGTTGATGAGTATCTACTAGCTGAAAAAGATATTTTGACAGAAGCTACAACTGCTGCTGATAAGATGGTAGACCTTTCTATCGATGCTGGCTTTGATGACGAATCTCAATATCTTGAAGATGACGAAGAAATTAATGCTATGCTAGATGAAGATATTGCTGAAGATATCCCTGGTGAAGATGATATTTTTCAAAATACAATTGATGAACTAAATGAAGACGAAGATATGATTGAGGATATTGAAGATATTCTTTGTCCTTATGATGATTTAGATGCCTTAATTGATGGTGAACAAGACTACGTAGAATAATAAGGAGGATTTTAAAATGAGTCTTACTAAATATATGTGTACTGTAGAAACAAAGAATTATCCAGTCTCTACTATTACTCCTGTAATTCAGAGATATGCTTCTGTTAAGAAGAAGTTTAGTGCTACAGAGATTGCTAACTGCTTATCTTGCTACGCTGTAGTAACTTTACATAAGCAGAATGGTGCTAATGTAAAATTAACTTCAACTAATTTCAAAGATGTACTTGTTACTTATAATAACGAGATTGCTGCTCAAGAGCTAAGAAGCGGTATGAAAAAAGAAAAGGAAAATAATGCTAAGGCTTTTGAAGAAATGAAAAAAGAAGAAGTTAAAGAAGAGAAAGTTGAAGAAACAGTAGAAGAGCCTATTGTTGAAGAAGAGGTAGAACAATTACAAGCAGATCCAGAAGATCCTGAGATTGAAGATTTCTCTTATATCGATAGTGAAGAATAAAAAATAACCCATGGGAACTTAAATGTTCCCATGGGTTTTTATAGATTGATTGTTATATTTATCTTTTAATCAATCTAGAATTCCGCCGAATCCATCACCCATTATATAGATCCTCCTTTCAATATAATTAGATAAATGTATACATCTATCTCACTAATATTATATATAATTTTAGAATATTGGATTTACAAATTTAACAGAATCATCAGGCTGAACGGTTAATTCATATAGACAAAGTATGTTTTCTTTAGATACATCTCTTGTAGAATAACCGTTCATACCAAGTATTTGAATCTTTGCATCAGCTTGTTTTTCACATTCTTTATTTGCTTCTATTGTATATACAGGTTTTACAATTGCAGTATCACCATCATAGTCCATTCCCATTGCTCCAATTAATCCATTGCAAATAGATAATGTATCTTCAAATACAGGAGATGTATTAGAATTGATATCCCTGTAAGTTATAATAGGATACCACTTATATAACTTATTATTATCCTCAAAATCAGACTGTATTACCATTGGTTGTGTTTTAACAGTAGATTTGATTCTTACTTTTGTAGGGTACTGATTTAAGAATGAGTCAATTGGGAAACGAGTAATTAGAACCATCTTATCGGATGTAACATCACAAGCAGCCATATAGAATAAATCACACCAAGTAAGAGGTCTATTGATCTTTAATTCTGAAGAATATTCTTTTTTAGTTTCATTAAAACCTTTAGCATTATTTAATTTATAACCAACAAAAGCCATACGAAAATTAATATCTTTTAATTCATTTGGCTTAATTTTCTCTCCAGTAGAAAGTTTTGTAAGTTCTCCATTTTTAGAACGTCTAGCAAACTCTTCTTTATCTACTGGTAGTTCAATAGGAATAAATCTGTTTGAATAACCATGTATAAAACGTTCAATCTGAGCATCTAATTCTACATCAGAGAAAGCAATCTGATAATCCACAAGAGGAACCATTACCACTTCTTTATCATTAATAGAAATAGGATATTCTAATTTACCTGCAAATCTATTCTCAAAGAATCGTCTTAACCAGAACATAATAAATGGTTTAAAACAACATAATGCGGCAGCCAATGGTAATGCAGCATGATTCATATCTACCATTAAATCGTCAATATCTTCACCTGATACATCTGGTGCAGACATAACTAATCTTGCAGAATAGTCTACTGTCTTATACATTACACCACGTTTAATAAGACCCATTTTACCAGGTAAGTTTGCTGGTGTTTCTTGCCCATTAATTGTAGTACCATTACCAAACCAGTCAAATATCTGTAATAGAATATTTTGTACTCTAGCCTTTGTTACATCACTTAAAGTTAGACCGAATTCAGCAGTTTCTTTTAAAGACTTAGTAGCCATAATCAGACTACTATATAACTTATTAATTTCCCCAACTCCAATACCGCTATCTTTAGTATCTACATCTCTATAATACGGTGGGATTACTATATACTTTGTTACCCATAATTGATTCTTGCACTTTTCAATAAAATCAATTCTTCTGTTTCTAGAAGAAGATTCATTCTTTTTAAATTTCAATTTACTAAAGTTTCTTTTAAGCCAATCAATACCAGTATTACCATCATCAGATTTAATTAATTCACCGCTATCATTAATAATAAAATATTCAGTACCATTAACTACACTTTCAATCTTATTATTTAATTTACATAGTGTCTTATATACTAATGGATGAAAAAAAGAACCTCCGAGATCTATATAAGCATATATACCAGATCTCTCAGCCTTAGTAATACCAAAGATTTCATTAGAAAGTAGTCCATCTTCTGTAGGTGTAGGACCATTAAAAAATACAGGATTAGTAATTTCTTTTAATTGATTTGCTCTAATAAATTTATCTACATCTAGCAGGGAAGTTTTTAGGTGTTCTGTACTAGCTTCTGAAAAATAATCAGTTTCATCTTTAACAATATTTACAGCTTCATCTATAAGCATTATTTATACCTCCTCGTACATTAATTATTAAATTGTTGAGGCTGTAAAAAGAGTCGTATGATTCTTTTATATACATCTAAGTCTACTTTAACATTTAAATAAAATACATTAATGGAGGAATTAATAATGATGACTTGTAATGAATGTATGAATGGAGCACCATATAAATTCTGTTGTAAACTAGAATGTAGAGAACATGAATTTTGTAGAAATTGTTCATATGTATCAAATAATAAATATTGCCCACATAATAAAACAGAACAAATGCTTCAATATAAAAAAGAGGAATTAAATAATAAACCCGCAGACTTTTATAATAGTATTAAACCTTTACCACCAGTAGAAGATGGTAATTTAATACCAGTTGAAAAAGTAGTTGATGATATGTATAGTGATTCATCTATGTCTTCAAAGGCAAGAGAATATTATATCAATCATTATGCTACAGAGCAAGAAAAAGAAGAATTAAGAATACAAGAAAAAATGGAATTCCTATTTAGTGCTTGTTTCTTATCTATGCCATTTATCTGTTTGATTGTGGTTTGTTTAGTAATAATTTTTTCATAAGGAGGTTATAATATGAAAAAGCCTATTTATTATTATACAGAGCAACCTAGTTGTGGTGAATATCATGTTGGACCACCGTGTCCTCCACCACCACCTTATCACCCATATCCACCATGCCCACCTTGTCCTCCACCTAAGCCACCTGTACCACATTATCATGGTAAAGTAAGCGTAGTTGGTCGTACAGTACTTACAGTAAAGTATATTGATCATCATGGTCACTATCAGACATTTGATATTAAAGATGGTGAAACTTATGAGATCAAAGCAGTATCTTCTACTAGAGGAATTTGTACATTTGCAGGTAGAATTGTTGATTTCGAATGTAATAAAGGTATTGAAAAGCTTATCGATAAGCCACATGAAATCACAATTTCTGCTCTCATTGTAGATTATTCTGATGCATATGAAAGTAAGCTATTAAGACTATATGTAAACAATATTATTTCTATTAAGCCTATTGTATGCTTTGATGGAAGAATGGATTATCCTACTCATGATTGTGACTGTCATGATAGAGATCCAAGACCTTGTCCTCCACCTCCTCATCCACCAGAGCATATTTATGATCCATTTGAGAATGTATAACAATGATGGTGAAGATTATATAATCTTCACCATTTTATTAATATGAAAGGAGTTGTGTTATGGAAATTTTTGATAATATTAATGTGCACTCAAATTCAATCATTAATGGAAAATTTGAATCAGTTAGTTCATTACCAACTTCTAATTTATTTAAAGGTAGATTAGTCTACAATTCTACTGATAATACTAATTACTATTATAACGGTACTAAATGGGTATCTATTATAGATTCTGATGTATTAGATAGTAAGCTTGGAGATATATCTACTATTTTAGCATCTGTTGTGGAGGTGACTTAATATATGCCTACTATAGCAGATCAATTAAAGGAATTGGTAAATCAAAAGAATGCACTTGTAGATAATCTTAATTCTAAAGGTGTAACTGCCGCTAAAAGTGAGAAATTAAATACTCTAGTTCCTAAAGTATTAGAGATTAGTGGTGGTAGTGGTATAGATACATCTGATGCCACAGCTACAGCTAATGATATTATTGATGGTAAAACTGCATATGTTAAAGGACTGAAAGTTACTGGTTCTATTCAATCTAAAGCTGCTGCAAATTATACCCCAACTAAAGAAGATCAGATAATTTCTTCTGGACAATATTTAGCTGGTAATCAGACTATTAAAGGCGATTCTAATCTTGATCCTAAAAATATCAAAGCTGGTGTAGTTTTATTTAATAATAAAGGTACATTTACATCTGATGCTACTGCTAAGGCTAGTGATATTATTAATGGTAAAACTGCATATGTAAATGGTAGTTTAGTAGAAGGATCTATCACATCTAAACCTGCTACTATATACACACCATCAACTAAAAATCAAATAATTAATGCTGGGCAATATCTTTCTGGTAATCAAACAATTGAAGGTGATGATAATCTTATTGCAGCAAATATTAAAAACGGCGTAAATATATTTGGTGTTACAGGTACACATGCTGGTGCATCTGAATTAACCGAAGCCACAGTAACAGATGAAGATATTAAATCTGGCAAAATAGCATATGGTAATAATGGAGAAAAAATTATAGGTTCTATGTATACTGTAGATACTGAAACTATTATCACCCCATCTATTAAAGATCATATTCTCAAAGCTGGATTCTATAATGGAATCACCGTTCAAGGTGATACTAATTTAGTTCCAGCAAATATCAAAAAAGGAGTAAACATATTTGGCATCACTGGTGTATATGAAGGTGGAGGTTCTACTACATTAGAGCAAGTATTATTTGAATGTGATTATACTGCTGAAGATACAGATATTGTTGAAGCTTATAAAGGTATAGTAAGGGTAAAGAAGGATGCTGTATATAGTAATTTAGGCACTTATATATATGATTCTATTTCTGCTGCTAAATACACAAATACAGATAATAGTTTATCTGGTATTTATTATAAAAACAGCGGAGATAATAATGGTATCTATTTTACTACACCTGTAAATATACTTTCTAATGAAGTAATGGTTTATATAATTGGATACGTATCTCCATGGATTAGCCCTAAATTAAATATAAATTTCATTAAAGCCGATTCTGTTGATGATATTGAAACAAAAATTAATAACTCCGACTTTGTATATACAAAGCAAATTCAAATTTCTTCAGCTGCTAACTCTACGTATCAAAATATAAGTAAAGTTAGAATGTATTATGAGATGGACGGAATTAATATTACCGGTGAACATTACTTGTATATCGGAATACCATCTACTGGTGGTAACGAAGCAGTAATGAATAAACTTATTATAATCAATAACTAAGGAGGTATTATTGTGAAGAAGATTTATGATATTGATATATCTCCTATTGAGATTAAGCAAATCAATAATACTATATATAAAGTATTCTTTAGAGAAAATATAGAATATTTAAATACAGATAAAGTAAGTTGTGATGAATATACAATATTAACTGAAAATTCAACTCCAGAAGAAACAGAAACAATTGAAGCTTTTGTAGAAGCTAATAAAGAAGTTCTATTGTCTTCTGCTATTGAACAAGATAAAATCAAATCTAATCAAAATAAGATTGAAGATATGCAGACTGGATTAAATAATACAGATTATAAAGTTCTAAAGAATCTTGAAAATTTTATGATCGGTATCCCATTTGAACAAGATCTATCTTCTATTTGTTCTAGTAGACAATTAATGAGAGATTCTATTAATAATATTCAACAAGACATTTCTGACGATGATGACTTATTATCTCAGGCTAAGCAAAGAAAGATTAATGAAATTAGTCTTACTTCTCAGTCTATGATTATTAATGGTGTAGAATTTAATGGTAAAAGATACAGATTAAATACTACTGACCAAATTAATATGTCAGCTTTAAGTGCTATGGCTCAAATGGGTAATAAAGTTCCATATCATGCTGATGGTGAAATATGCAGAATATTTGAACCAGAAGAAATGATACAACTTGCTCAAACAGCTACTAGTTGGATTGTATATCACACTACCTATTTCAATCTTCTAAAACATCAAATTTTAGAATATGATAATTTAGAAGATGTAGAAAAAGTATATTATGGCATAAAACTTAAAGACGAATATCAGCAAATTATAAATACTATTGTATCTAGTGGATCGGCAACAGATACTACAGAGTCTGGTGGTGACACTTCAAATGCATAAATTTATATATAAAGTAATCAAATATCTTATCTTAGGATGGATAGGTGGGGCTATATATGTAATTATGGAAATGACATTTAGAGGAAGAAGTCATTGGACTATGTTTATCTTAGGAGCTATTTGTTTTGTCTTGTTAGGACTTATTAATGAGATATTGCCTTGGTCTACTCCTATTGAAATTCAAGCAGTTATGGGTTCTTGCATGATTACTACATGTGAGTTTATAACTGGCTGTATAGTAAATCTATGGTTAGGATGGAATATATGGGATTATTCTAATATGCTGTTAAATCTACTTGGACAGATATGTCTTCCATTTAGTCTATTGTGGATATTAGTATCTATTTTAGGAATAGTGGTTGATGACTATATAAGATATTTATGGTTTAATGAAGAAGAACCTCATTATACATCCATTATATTTAAAAGAAAGAGGTGATATGTGTGCAAGTACTAACTCAACTTGATATGAATAAAAATCAAATTATAAATGTAATTGTTCATAAAGTAGATACAGATCCAGTTGCCTCTGTTAATAATGAAGGAATGTTTATCTATAATATGACCGAAGAGAAATTAAAATATTTTAATGGTGCGGAATGGATACCTCTAGGAACTGGTTCTGGTGGTGGAGTCAAAATTGATACTGTAATTAACGATTCATCTACTAATAATAATGCTGCTGGGTCTAAAGCTGTTGTAGATTATGTAACTACAATGCTTGCAAATATTGATACTATTATTAATCAAATAAAAGCAGTATCTACAAACTCTGTATTAATCATTAATAATAATGGTAATATAAGTGGTATAAAAATAGATTCTGAAGTTACAGAGAGTTCTAATAACTTAGTAACTTCTAAAGCTGTATATAATGCTATTAAAAATATTACTGGCACAATTTCAAAAGCTAGTTATACTTGTCCAGCTATTACCGGTGTTGATAATAAGTGTGTATGGGAAATAGAGCTAGATCATACTGCACCAGCAACTGTTCAAGTATATAATAGTGCCAATGAAATGATTGTAGCAAAAGTTAAAGATAGTGATACTAAAATTACTATTACATTTAATGGATTATCTAAAATAAATGCTAATCAATTTAAAGCAATAGTCATATACTAATAAGGAGGTATTATATTATGAATGATAAATTTCCTAGTGTATTTATTGATAGTGATAAACCAGAATTAGTTCGTGGTATTAAACAAGAAAAAGAATGTCCTTGTCAACCACCACAGCCTAAAGAATATCATAGAGAAGAACCTGTAGTAAATAGACCTTATTCTGATATGCCAGTTCCAGGTCCATTTGTTCCGGATTATCAAGTTCAAGAAATTGGTGAAGCTTGTCCAAATCCAGTTCCTAATACTTATTTAGCTCCTGGTCATTGTCATCATAAACCAGATCATGATTGTCACTGTCATCCAGATAGAAATCCTCATCCTATGGAATGGAATTGTGAATGTTGTGGTCCCTATGTGACGAGACATGAATTAAATAGAATTCTTGCTCATATTGCAGAAGCTGATATCTTTAAAGATCTATCTGAAAATGGTACTACAGTTTCTGTTGGTGGTATTAAGAAGGGTACAAAATTTAATAAACTTACTTTATCTAAGTTAGTAGAATTAATGCTGTATCCAGAAATTAATATTGATGATGAAGAATATGCTTGTGAAACTCCTAGTGGTAGAACAATTTTAAATTCTACTGTAAAACACGAAATTGGAGATCTTAAAGAAGGAGATTCTTTAAAGGGTATGACAATTTCTCAAATTCTGGAAGCTATGTTATGTGGAAAGAATTTATGGGGTACTTATTTATGGAAGTCTGATATTGTAGATGTAGAAGCAAGCACGACTACATTAGATGCTGAAGTGTTATTCCCTGAACTTGTAAAAGATTACGATTGGAGACATACTTATGATCTCTTAGTAATCTGCAAGAAAGATGACAAATCCACAGAAGCTAATTATAAATATAACGAAATGATTGCTAATATTTATAATAAAGATCAAAAGACAAATGTTTCTATTGAAGGTGTACCATCTGATCTTAAATGGAGTTATAATCCAGAAAGTAAGAAGATTACACTTCATACAGATACAGAAATTACAACTGCTATTTGTGTAGTATTAATTAGACGATGAAACCTAGGAAGGGAGTAAAATCCCTTCCTTTATTTTTACTGATTTAACATTTCAATAATTATAAATGTAAGGAGATGTATAGAGATGAATACACCTAGTTTTATTAAAGTAAAAGATAATTCATATTTATTTGCAAATGAAGGTACATTAAAATTCTATATTCCAGAAAAATATTTCTCCAACAAGTTAGCTCAATTTGAAGGTGAATGTATTTCTCTATTTGGAATGTTTTCTTATGCTATTTTTGATAAGAATGACAAAGCTATTGGTAAATTACGAACCTTTAAGTTTCCTATTTCATTTCTAACTAAACCTGATGAAATAGAAATCGCAAAAGGTATTGTTCTTACTAATAACAACAAACCATCTGATTATAGAATTCTTAAATATCATAAAGACGGTGTAGTTGTTGTAAACTATAATATTGCTGAAGATTCTGAAAATATTCAACGTTGGTATTCTGCTATTGATACAGGTGCCTTACCAAATAACCTACCATATGATGAATTACAAAACTATTTTCTTAGAAACGTACAGTTAACTGGAAATAAGTATAGTGTTTCTTTACAACTTATTGGAGTTGTAATCAGTGAACTTTGTCGTTCTAGAAAAGATATTAATTCACCTTTTAGAATGTCTGGCTCTGATGATATGAATAATTATCAATGGATGTCCATTAAAGATATTCCAAAGGGTACTTCTCCATTCACTGCATTACAATCAGAAGAATGGGATAAAGCGGTTATTTCGTCTATCACATTGGATACTAACAAAGATAGTCCGTTAGAGAAAATTATGATGGATTGATGTAGCTAAGTTTTAACATAATGATAAAAGGTCATGTAGCCCAGCTATAACCTTATAATCAAATAATATATAAGATTAACACACACATTTTGAAAATTTATTCTATAAAAAGGAGGATAAAACATGAGTAGATATCCAGGCACTCAGTTTAAAGTGCATGATAATTCTCAGGCTACTGCAATTGTACCAGTATCTAATACTAACATTTCTGATGCTGTACAATACTTAACATCCTTTGCGTCTGTTAAGGGTCCTGAAGGTATTACTCTTACTGCTGGTGAAGATTTTTATACCAGATATGGTACTCAAGACAATATTGATTTTAAGAAATATGGACAGCCATTATTTCAGGCTTCCATGAACGTAAACAACGGAGCTGCTCTATTGGCTAAGAGAGCTGTATTAGATGATGCGACTCTTGGTAACGCAACTCTCGGTGTTGTACTTACTAAATATAAAGATGGTATCATTACACCTGATACAGATTATCCTGATCTAATTGGGTCTATCGATTTTATTGAAAATGGTCCTTCTAAGTATTCTATTGCTCCTATGGTATTTAGCATTGATAACAGTAATGGTTATAAGTTTGCTAATACTGTAGTTAATGAGTATAAAGAAAAGTATGATTTATATAAGGAATTTATTGAAGATGTAATTGCAAATGATAATACACCTGATAATAAGTTCTTAAATAAGTTATATCCTAAGGATGCTAAAGACGATAGTGCAGATACAATTCTGAGTGGTTTTACTCAGTCTATTTATTACGATAAAGATGGTAAACTTGTAGATGTAAATAAGTCTGGTAAAGCTGATGTACGTAAGGTAAGTTCCATTACTGTAGGTTCTTATAATACTCAACAAAACACATACTCTAGCAATTTTGATGCAAAGTTAAGTATTATTGATAATGGTGAAGGAGTTGATGGTGTTACTATTAACTCTAGTACAGATAAACCTACTGGTTGGACTCTTTATAAGCTTGGTGAAAATACTGGTAAAGATAAAGATACTGTTAGATGTGCATTTAATAAAGATGCAACAGAAGTGACTTATAAAATCCCAGTATCTAAGGCTATTCCAATTAACAGAATTATTGTTGCTGATAATGAAACAAAAGCTGAAGCTAAATTAGCTGATATTGTTAAAAATCATCCTGAATGGAATGATCCAACAATTCTTGATTTAGATAAAGCTGAAGAGTATGCAATTGTTGTTATTAAATCTGATACAACAGATATTGTTAGCACAACTGGTTATACTTCTACATCACGTTTAATGAATGACTTAATGATCAAGAAGAGTAAGTACATTATCTGTGAATATGTATTCCCAATGTTTACTATCTTTGATAATGGTCGTGGTGAATCTATTAAGTCTATTTCTATTGAATATGATGCTGCATCTTCTGTAACTCTAAAGAAAGCTCTATATACATTATCTGTATATAACTATGCTACAGCTAAGAGATTAGAAAAGTTCAACTTCTCTCTGAATCCTTATGCTCGTAATAATAACACAGGTTATTCTTTTGATATCGAGTCTTCCGTAAACTATAATTCTAAGCAGATTTCTGTTAAGGAATATTATGAATCTTATGACGCATTACTTGAAACTTTGCAGTTAATTTTAGGATCTAGAGATGATAAGGTTGTTGAGAACTACGATATTCTGTTTGGTCATAATATGAATGGTTCTTATCCAGCGTTTAATTCTTATGCTGTTTCTAATATCTTAAAGAGAAACACATATATTTATGACTATGCACATCTTGATGTATTTGATAATGATGTACTCACTGTTAATACATTCTGTGATAGTGACAATATGACTGAAGTAGACGATGCAAAGGTTAAGTATTATTATTATAACTATATCAGACAGCAGAAGGCATTGCTTGAAAGACTTGAAATGGGCTCTGATGGTGATTGCTTATCTAGAACCAGCGATATTGATCCTCATAATGAATTTAAGGTTCCGTTTATCGTAATTGATACAAGTGATAATACAAAAGCTAGCGATGCTTATTCTACTGCTGATCTTGTTGAATTAACTGGTCAAAAGAATGGTTCCTTTATTTCTGATTCTTCTAAATATGGTCTTACTTCTGTACCAACTGTTCCTTCTAACTTCTGCAAGGTTAAGTTAACTGTTCGTAAGGCAACAATGTATACTCCAGCTGATACTGGTGATACTGGAACAGAAGTATATATCTCTGATAATGATTTGACTAGAGCAAGAACAGATATTATTGTTGCTACTAAGCCAACAACTGTTACTAAGACATGCTATGTACTTAGCAATGATGATGTGACATCTGTTGATGTATATATTCCTCTATCTACTGATTATATGTATCAGGAGCAGTATAGACGTTTCTTCTCAGGTGAATTCGATAAGGATATCTTTAATCTTGATATCTATTTCCCGAATGCAATATTCGATGCTAACTATGCTAATAGCGTAAAGCTTGCTATCCAAAGACTTGCTGCTTATAGAGGCGACTTTATGTGCTATATGGACATGGGTGTTGGTAAGGTAAATAGTTATGCAGATTGCTTTGAACTGGTTCCTTCTACTGCCGGTGGTATTGAACTAACAGAAGCTAATAATTCTTATAGCTATGTAAGAGACATGCATATTGCTGTTACTTGCTTGTCTTATAAGATTCGTAACCCATATGATAATAAGGTAATTGCTGTATCTGCAACATATGGTTTATCTAATCTGTATATTAACCACTTCGCTAATGATGCTAGTAAAGTATTCGCTGGTATTTCTAACGGTATTACTATTAATAATGCCATTGGTGGTACTATTAATTATATTCCAAAGATCTATCCTACCAGTGAAATGACTTCTCTAAACAACATTGGTGGTGTATATCCGTCTGATGATGAAACTATTATTAATGAGAAACAACTTATGTGTGACCTGAAAGTTAACTATGGTTGTTATTATGATGATAGATTCTCTATCGAAACTGAATATACTATGAATGCTACTGAATCTGAGTTCTCTTATTGGAATAATGTAGCACTTGTATGCTTAATGATGCAGGCTATTAGAAAGGCTTGTCCGTCTGCAAGATATCAATTTATCACTGCTAACGACCTGTCTGTTTATAAGACTGCTGTTGAGGCTGCTATGGAACCTTGGAAGAACAAGTTTGCAGATATCAAGTTCAAGTATGTTCAAGACGAAGCTGCTATTGAAAATAAGATCTTCTATGCTGCTATTGAAGTTGTATTTAAGCCATTCGCTCAAGCTGAAATCTTTGAGCTGACTGCACTTAACTACTCTACTTTATCTAGCAACATTACAAATGTTTAAGGGAAGGAGGAAATAAATAATGCCAACTTCTAATACTGCTACTTCTGTAGCTACTAAAGGTGCATTTAAGGGATTAAAGACTCCTAGAGAACTTTTGAATTATAATCTTATGAGAGGCGTTACTGACTTTAGTAACCTAAAGCAATGGGATCTATATGAAAAGGGTTATCCATTCTTGGTTGTCGTTTCTATTCCTGACTTTTTAAAAGACTTGTCTGCTAAGGATGATAATGTAAAGATTATTGTTAACAACTACGTTCATATCCTTGAGAATGACTTCCGTGGTATTGACAATATCGATAACATTACTGGTGAAGCAGCTGGTGAAATCACAAACGGTATCAGATCTATCCAGTTAATCAATAAGGTTACCAAGGCTTCTAACTCTAACTTCTCGTTACAGTACTATGAACGTTCTGGTTCTATCCTTACAAAGGCTCATGAGCTTTACTTAACTGGTATTAAGGATCCAGATACTCAGGTTAAGCATTATCACGGTCTGATCGATGACTGGGTATTCAAGGGTGAAGATGGTCCTAACCACAGTGGTAGTGATCCTGGTCCTCACAGAGAATGCTTTACATTTATGTATTTCTTAACTGATAATACAATGACTAAGATCGAACGTGCATTCTTAATTGCTGCTTGTCAGCCTACAACTGCAAACTATTCTGATCTGTATTCTGGTAACAAGGGTGATATCCAGTTTGCTGAAATTGCTCTGTCGTTCAATGGATTCTTCATTAACAACGACTATGTATATCAGAAGGCTCAAGACATGTTACTGGCTATGCGTAATCCTAAGAACCTCACCGATTCTAGAATTATTGTAGATAGCAACAACTTCAGATATAGTGCAATTGCTAATGCTGGTGTTGACGCTGGTAACGAAAATGATAAGTTTGCTACACCTGGTTATTGGAGTGAGAAGTCTGGTCACGCTGATACTGATGCTGATATGAAGACTATCATTACTAATCCAGCCGCAGCGTTCTCTGATACTACAGATGCACCTGGTACATCTGCTGGTAACGCTACTGGCAACTTAGATATGTACAAGAACGTTGTATATTCTATGAGTAATAAAGAACACTTAACTAACGACACTTATAAAACTAGTGGCGATGAATAATTAAAAATAATATCCCAGATGGATTAAATTCCATCTGGGATTTTTATTATTGTTCTTGATTATCATCATTTGTAGCCGCAGCAACATGTTGTTTTGCTTTATGTGCAATATCTTCAAGCTCTTGAATATTAAGGTAAGATCCAAGATTATATTTATTAATTTCACGAATAACTTCATTCTTAATTGGTTCTTGTTCATCTGGATCAAGAATCAATTGTGCAACACTTTGAGAATACTCATTTACATTGGTCATCATCTGATTAGTATTTGTAATATTTAAGAACATTGGTGGTGGTAATACTACAGATAACTGAATATTATCATCAAACTCATTATTGTAGATTTTATTAAATATATGAGTAAGATTCTTCTGATATTTACTTTGACGGTTATATACCTTTCTTAAGAACTTACTAGAAGACATAGTTAATTGAGAAGAATAATCTACAGAGTTACGCATCTGAATCATTTCCATAGGAACATCTGTACTATTAACAGCCATCTCCTCAAGAGATGTCATAAACTCAGTCTGCCATTCTACTTGTTGACCTTGCATAACTTCGAAATCAATAGGAGCCTGACCACCTGGGCTTCTAGGAATAATATAATCATTAAACATTCCAGTTATATTCAAGATATGGTTAATATTTTCAATCTGTCTAATACCAAAATTACCTTTCTTAATCTGATTAATAGTATTAAGTAATGTCTTTGAAATATTAGTGTCAACAGTTTGATTTACATAGTATACACGTTTATCTTGTGCTCTTGTCATATTCCAAATAGAATGGGTAATATACATAGCACAATACAATGTTGCTGGGAACATTGCTTTGTCTAGATCAGAAATACCTCTATGAGTATCTTTGTTCATATTAAAGTATACATGTTCCATATCATCAGGTGGAATAAATGTAACTCTAACCTTATTCATATGAGAACTGTTATTATCATAATTATATTTAAGAACTGTATAAATCTCATTTCTTAAATCTTGGTTAGCATTAATAAACTTAGCATCTATAAAATTAGAAATCTGATTAGCAAGAAATCTAATAATAGTATTCTGTTTATTAGATTGATCTAGCATACTATTTGTAGAAAGAATAGAATTAGACCCCTTTAAAGACATTGTAGGATCTTGCATCTTATCATAATCACCTACTGGATTATAAGGACCATCTACTTCAATATAATAATAACCAAAGCAATATTCTTCAATATAAATAGGAATAACATGTTTACGTTCTAATACCTTTACAATAGTACCAGGTACATTAATAAATTTATCATCCTTTGTTTTTCTCTTAGCAGTATTCTTATCTACTAATCCATCTTGCCCTCTATCATCAAATCCTTCAAATGACAAATCATCTTTAATAGTCTTCTGAAATCTTCCCTTTACAACATCACGTATATTTTCAGCTGATTCAAGGATTGTTTCTTCAGAAAAATTTACACCTTCATAATTCAATGACATTTCGTTCAATGATTGACAAGCTTTTTCGAATCGCATTGTATTTTCTACTACAGAGTTAATTGCACCTGTATAACATTCCAATTCAATATTATCCAATCCAGCTTCTTTAAACATCTCTGGAGTAATATCTTTTGGTAATTCATCCATTTGAATATTACCTAATTCTGTTATAATAGTAGATTCCTTAATATCTAATTCAGCACGAGTATTATTCTTTTGCTTTAATAATCTAGCTACAGCTTTCTTATATGGTACAACATAAACAAATGCTTCACCATACTTAGAAGCTTGTTCATAAATCTCATCTGTCAAATCTTGAAACTTGTAAGTTTCTTTAATAAATTTAATATGCTCATTATATGTTTCAGAATCATTTGTGATATTAGATGAAGTGATATTAATATAGTCTTTAGAAAAATGGTCTGCTGATAACACATTATCTTTTCTAGTATCTAATGCCTCTTGTAATCTTGGCATATATTTTAGAATAGTATCAATCTTATTATCATAATCAAATACAGTAGTTGTATTATTGATAAATCCCATTAATCCAGCTTCTATAACTTGACTATCGTTAATAAGAGATTCTAGACTTTTGCCAGATTCTTTATCACCAGGTTTTAAAGTACTACCTTGTTGTTGCATTCTAGAATATAGAGTGCTCATGGTTCCTTTACCTGTATTGTCCATATTAACAGAAACTATGTTATCTATAGAAGAGTCAAGTTTAGATTTGATTGATTCAAGATCTTGTTTATTAGAAGGCTGTGAATAATATGTCTTACTATATAGATTATCTAAGTTATTTTGAATGGTATTAGAAAGTCTATTAATAATACCATTAGATGATTTTTTCTTGTCATCTTTTTTAGCCATATGACTACCTCCTTTTTATGATATTAATAGATTGTTGATTTGATTAGTTTTTGTCATTTTGAAATAATTAAGCAATTTAGTTATATATAATTATAGTGAATAGAGATAGATATTAGACTATCCTTTGAGAAGCTATTCGGTCTGGATGCTCGGAGACTTTAAACTGAGCAATATGTACGTATAAAAACTTTGGGGTTAATTTACTATGATCCCACGACGTTAAAGGAGGAAGTCGTTATGAAAATTAAGGAATTCGCAAATAAGAAGTTCAAGCTGGTATCGATTGAAAAGGAAAACAATACTCCCAACCAGTCTTTGTGTTGGTCTTGCCAGAATGCAGTTCCATCTGCAACAACAGGTTGCAGCTGGTCAAGACATTTCAAACCAGTTGAAGGTTGGCAAGCAACGCCAAACCCTAATCCCGAAATGGAATCTTTCAGGGTTAGACAATGCCCCTGCTTTAAGGCAGAAACACCTGAAAGCAAAAAAGGAAATTTTTGCAAGTATGATTCAGCTTGCGTAAGATTGGTAGAGCATATTCTAAAAAGTGAAATTCAGCACTACAGAGATACGCTAAGCCAATATGCAAAAGCTCCAGTCTACAGAGATAGACAGAAAGTAGCTGGGGAACTGAGAACAGTCGAAAAGGATTTGTGTAGCAAAGTCTATGCAAACCTTACAATGAGGCTTGTTGATATGAAAGAATTTTGCAATCAACTAAGAAGAGAGTACGGAATCGAACCGATGGACGAATATTTCGTTTATTGATTCAATATACATACGCAATCCACCACCCGACAATGTCCAAAAAGGAGGACTATAAAATGAACAGTTATATCCAAAAAACCAATGGCGAAAAAACATGGGACAGATACGATTTTGTAAAGTTCCTGGATGGAGATTCTGTAATATCGGAACTCAATAATACAATGGCTGATGCTATTTTTCAGTCAATTGTAAACCAGACATTGATTTCTGGTACAGATATCACTGAATCCACATTCAATAGATTCGGTGATATGTATGAAAAGATGATGACTAGCAAGGTCAACGTTTATTGCCTTGATTGTGGCAAGGTTTCAAACGAAGAAGTTCTTTACTTCACAGTAAGTGTGATTGGCTATAAAAGATATTTGAACCTGAAAAGGCTCTTTACAATCGTTACCGAAAATAATATTACCATCGGTGATATGAAGGAAATGAAGGGTAATGATAACAAATTTGGATTCCTCTCTGTCGATGAAAGATGGGTATTTGAATGTGAAAGAGAACCGCTGCGAAGAAGAAGATAAATTCTTCTAATGACTGATTTATAAGAGACATAAAATAAGAAACGTGCTATTGCCAAGCACGTTTCTTTTTTGTTATAAATCCAGAAAATTCATAAATGTTTGTATATCAAGATTATCCTTATGAGATATAAACTCAACTATGAAATTATAGTTATTATTAAGATTATATATTCTAGCATCTAAATCAGTCTTTTTAGTACCAGGTAACATACTTGGAGTTAAATATATAACCTTATTCTTTAGAATATATCTAGAAGCTCCATCTGCTGTCTTTCTTAATAAAATGTCATTATAAAATCTTTCATCATTATTTAATCCAGATATATAATCTGTATCAATACAAGATCTAATATAAGAACTCAACTCCTCAAGAGTACTAATAGATCTATTAAAAGAAGTCACAGCATTATATCTTGTAATAGAGTCGAAGTTTTCAAGAATTCCAATGTCTGTTTCAAATCCAACAGTTTTATCATATACAACATCTGTAGAATAAATCTTGTTAAAATATTTATCAGAAAGATTATCACACTTAGTCATTATGATATTTCCTGGATTAGTTACAAACAATATATTCCCAAATACATTGTGTCTAATGACATAAAAGTATTTATTTGTGTTTGTCTTAATCTTCATACTTTTCAAATATGATTTGAATATAGTAGAACTATTCTTAAGATCTTCTCCAAATATATTATCCATTATACAGTCTCTCCAATCTGTTTAGGTTTACTATACAAATAACCATCCTTAAGACTATCATAAATTTCCGTAAAGTTATTAAAATCAGAATTGTCAAAGTCAAACTTAGGTTGATTAAATTTGTTTTTATTACCTGATGCAATAGCATTAACAATTTCCAAGTCACGTTTATTATTACATTTAACAAACATACTTCTATCATCCATTTCAGGTCTACCAGAAATATCATCGAAATCATGGTACGTCATAATTCCACTAGGATATCTCACTGTTGTAAAATATTCGATAATATCATCATACATCTCTTCATATCCGGCAAAATGAAACCAACGACTAAAGAATTCAATCCAGTTATGAGATTGTAGATCATCCATAAATTGTCCTTCTCGTTTCCATTTAATATCATCACGTCTAAATCTATTTTCAAATTCATATACTTTATCAGGAATATTTACATGTCCAATCAAAGTTGTTCTGGACATATTAAATTCAGATGTGATAGATGGATACAGAGCTTTATAATCAAAATCATCCAAATTATCAAAGATTGAAATTGGAACACCGTTAATTTTCATCTTAGAATAGTCACTATTATATTTAGGATCTGCAACAAATGCTCCAGGGAAATTAACCTTAGGATTATTTTGATTTGTATTATTTCCTATAATCATACCATAGTTATAATATGATTTAGCGGCTCTATTCTTAAGATATACTGTCTGACGATAAATCTTAGACCAACGAGTATTATCGAGTAATACATTATTGTATGCTGAGTCTATATCATTTACCTTAAACTCAATACAATACTGAACAATAGTATCCATAATATTATAGAATACGAATGTTTCATAATCCTTATATGGAAGATCAGCAAGTTTATTTGTAATGTGACTATAATCAAGCTTCTTTACTCCACAAGTAATTTCACCGATATAATCCAATCGATAATTTGCAATTGCCTTTTGACCTTTACGTCTAGATGCAAAGTGAATCATTTGATCAAGATATACAGAATAACTACTAATCTTTGCGAAATCATTACGTTCTTCATATTTAAACTGATTTCTCTCATCGATCATATACTTTACTTCTTTATATTTAAAATCTGGACTACACATTATACCTTTAGGATTATACCCAAGATTAATGATTCTTTGAATAATATACGGAATATCGAAAGCCATATTCCAAGCAAGTACAATATCAGGTTTAATATTGTTAATATAATTAAACAGATGCTTCAGCATTACAATCTCATCTTTCTCATCATAAAAATGGAATTGTACAGTCATCTTATCTACTTTATATTTTCTTGCTTGGTCAGCTCCACCTACGGCATTAATAAGAAAACTCTTTAATTTATTATGAAGAGCAGGAGTATGGGTTTCTTTTTCAAACTTTTCAATCAAAGGATTCTTATCATTTCTCAATAAGAATGAATGAACAACTAATGATTGATCGTCAATAAAGGACACTGCATTAATCGGACACTCACCCAACGAAACAAAATCTCCTTCACAATCAATAATATCAGCCTCAATATCAAGGAATGATTTTGTAGGTTTAGTATAGCCATTTTCATAAGTGTGAGAAAATTGGAATCTGATATTATCTTCAATATCCATATCAGACATAAGAATTCTAGGATCATAGTTACACATCGTTTTATTTCCTAATCTATTACCATTTCTTATATTATCATAGAATTTATTAAGAAGTCCCAATCTTTCAGCAATATCTTTCTGTAACTGCTGATATGGAACGATTATACATATGCAATCATCTTTCATTGCATATTCCAAAGTATAATTTGGAATTTCTTGTCCATCAAGAAGCATATAATACTCATAACTAGGATCAATAATAGTTTCAAGAAACTTCTCTCCTGTATTACAATCCTTAATAATTAAATCAATTGCTCCTGGTTGCCATTTACCAGACAAATCCTTTCTAGGATAATGATAAATAGTATTTAACAAAGATAACGGATATCCTTTTGGATATTGTCCTATTAAAAAATCATTATCATAATACTTCATATATTTTACCTCCATCTTTCTTAACTAACGCATTGCGTAACTTAATGACTATTATATATTAGTTTGTCAATGTATAAAAATCGAAAATAACTCCTCACGGTACCCGACAACCGTGAGGAATCAAAATAAATTAACAGAGGAAAACAAACTCAATAAGAGGAAATCATGTCCCAACCAGACCTTAAGGTAATATTTCAACCTTATTTAAATGTTCAAAAATATTAGCGATTTATATGAAAAACATCTCTATAATTAGCACATAAAGGAGGAAACATTATATGTCTATGCTTAATTGTGATGTTTTTACATCCCCAGAATCTACAAATAAAGATTCTAACAATACTACTCCAATAGTTAATAATACTTCTGAGAGTACAGATCCACCTAAAAGAAAAAGAGGACGACCAAGAAAAAGTGAACAACAATCTAATTCTTTAGAAGTTTCTCCATCTTCTAATATTCAACAACAGAATTCACATGTACCAATGTGTCAATCTGATGAATCGTATGAAAATAACTATGATGAAACTAATAACATGTTAAAATATTCTATTATGCAATTAGATATTTTAGCAAATGATGTTAAAACAGAACTTGATTCTATTAGAAAGTCAAAGACACTAAAGGGTAAATATCAATATATTTCTGATCTTTGTTCTACAGCTAGTAATCTTGTAAGTTCTAAAATTTCTGCTATTAAAGAAATAAACTCTGTTAAAACAAACTGCTATAAGCTAGAACTACAGAGAGCTAAGGATATTAGAACTTCTCAAGTTAATCAGCAAGATGATGATAAATATATTACAGATCTATACAATGCTTATATTAATACTCCTGTTGGTGGAGTTCCTAATCCAGCATTACAATATACATCATCTAATATTGGCGGTAATATCAATGCTTATATGAATGGTATGAACACTACACAAGTTAATGAAGAACAGAATTTCCAGAATTATATGAATAATTTATCTCCAGAACAAAATAGAATGATCATTGGTGATAATCCTAATATTGAAACTGTAGTTGCATTTGATCCTAATACAGGAGAAAAGGCATTTGAAGTTATTGATATTAGCACAGGTTTATCTGTTCCTAATTATCCAAGACCAAATGCCTCTTTATTAGATGATACAAGTGTCGATGTTTCTACAGGTATTGCCTCTAATACTAATATTGGACAAAGTTGGAAAGTTGTTGTACTTGGAGATATGCTAAATAAGTTTTAATCTATATATTATTATAATGATTACATAAAGTAATCAGAATTTTACTTTTAAGGAGTTTAAATTATGGAAATCAACATCGATGGAATTGAAACTTTGGCAACTGATTTTTTCAGTAATCTTGACACTTGTCGTCCTGAACCAGTGCAACTTACTTTAGGTGAAGAATGTTATGTAGTTGATCAATCTATGATCGATGAAGAGAATGAATCATATGCGTTCATTCCTTGTGTCGTTGTAAGAATCGATCAGTCTACAAGAATTCCTGGAAGATGGTATTATGCTCTTCAAGCGAAAGACTCAATCAATGATAAAGCGTTAAACTCTATTAGGGAAGGGGATTTATTATACTATAAATATCTTGAAAATACATCTCCGTTTCTTATGAAAATTAACGAAGTTAGATAATCTTATCTAACGTAATCAAATTTAAAAAGAGGGATGAGTCGAAAGGCTCATTCTTTTTTGTTAAAGGAGGTTAGAAAATGGCATACAGAGAGATAAAAGTACAAGATGTATCTATAAGTAATCAATTAAATAAAAATATTACAGTAGCACCATTACATCAAAGCTATGCATTATGTATAGAATATATGAAGCATTGGTTTTTAGAAAAATTCGAAAAAGATTTCTTTTCTTGGATTCATATAGACGGTAGTCATGTATTTGGTGAAATTTCTAAAATTGATAAAAAGACTATTATGTCTCATTTAAGTGATGATAAAGCTACTCTATCTATTATCCCTATGATAGATGATGATTATAATAGAGATAGATTGGATCAGAATTTATTTGGAATAGATCAATTTATTAACACCACAAAAATTGATAAATCATTCTTCCAAGATCCAATTAATAGAAGATATATAATGATGCAGATGGATATGATATTAATGACATTTACTTACAGAGTAAAAGTACCATCTAGAGCAATGCAATTAGATTTACAAAAATATATGAAATTAGCATTTAGAACAAACTTATCTGAAACTAAAGATGCTGATTTAGATTATGTATTACCATATCCAATGATGTTATTTGTAGCTAAAGATTTAGGATTTGAAATTAAAGATGATAGAATTTGTGAACCATTAAAGTTTCTTACTTATCTAAATAGTCGTTCATATATTCCTATCACATATAAGCGTTCTAATGTAAATGCTAGAGAAGAATACTTTGTAAGAGTAGATCATCTTCCAGTTAGATTAGGGATTAAAGATGTTATTAAAGATGATGGCAATAGATATGGTCATATTGCAGATGACTTTGGTATTGAAATGCAAGTAGAAGCTAGGTTTCCGGCAATGCAATTATATGTATATTTCACAAAAGAAGACTTTACAAAAGTTTCTTTTGGTAAAGAAGCATATAATATTGATAATACTCTAATGATGTCTCTGCATTATTATGATGACCCACCGGCAATTAATGATAAGGGATGGAAACTTACAGTCAATGCTCAATGGGAAGAAGATAAACCTGGTAAAATAAATATTGATCTTAATGAATTATTTGATGGTGAATTATCAGATATATCTAAAAATTTATTATCTAAATTTATTTCTCCTAGTGTATTTATAGATATACAAATCTATAGTGGAGGATTAAAATTAGAAGAAGTTAATATAGATTGGTCTAATATGAAACTATCAGCAAACAACCCAACAAATAAACTAGTATCTACATTAGCAATTTATATTGATCTTGATTATTTAAATAGTAATAGAATTGAAAGTTATGGTAATAGTTCGAGCAAGGTATTACCAAGTACCCCAGAAAGGTCTTACTAAGAACTTTATTATAAAACTACTAAGGAGGTCGATATAATGAGTCTAACGTATAAAGACATTATTATGCGTCAAAGAAATCTTTTATCTGAAGTATATACTTGTGATACCAACGTACTACAATTATATAATTCAATAAAAGAGAATTATTCTTTTGCCAAAGCTAAGTTATTTTTAGAGCATTGGTATGGGCTTAGAGTAGAGGATGTTGCTATTAATAAAGTATTAGAAGTATTTACTATTATTGCTGACAATGATAATGAATCTAATATTAAAAATGCTGCTAATATTATTGAAAGTAATATTATTCCAAAGCTTCGTAATGCTAAACAGACAAACATGCTTAACCATTATAAACGTGGTTGGATTAAGCATAAACACACATCTATGCTTAATGATACTAAAGATAACGAAACAGCAGTATCTAGAGCAAAAGCAAATAAAGGATATTTAGGAAATTCATTGCATCCAAATAGAAAATACAAAAGAGATATATATGGTAGAAAAATGGGTGAAGTGAAGAAATCCAACTCTCAAGAAAATGGTAGTGAAGAAGGACAACAAGACAACCAAAAAGTAGCAGAAGAATGTTTTAACAGATTTATCACTAAAGCATTTGTTAATGAACAATGCGATAGAGTTTTGACAAATCATAGTAAATTAACAAGACGATTTAATCTAGATAGTATTATAAGAAAATGTCCTTTAGATCAAGCGTCATTACAAGAGTGTGTATATAATATCTGTAATCTTATAGATACTTATGATGCTTCTATTGGAGTAAAGTATGATATTGCTCTTGAAAATATCATGTATTTAATGAATAAAAACTGTGTTCCTGTGAGCAATACGTTTATTATCGAAACTGTAACAGATTATTTTTTAATGTCTGAAAATGAAAATATTACCAACGCAGCAAAGCTTCATGATATGGTATATATTATTGAAAATTCTAAATTCTTTACAGAAGATGAATTAAAATGTGTATCTTATTTATATGAAGATGAACAAGCTATTATCGAAGCCGTAGAGAATGAAGAAGATATAGATCAAGAATCATTAGAAGAAAATAAAGTACATGATATGTTTATGAAATATAAACAAAAGAAAATGATTACATTAAAGAAGAAACAAAAAGTAGAATCTCTTAAGATCAAGAAAGAGATTCACGACTTTAAGAAACAACATAACAAATCTATCGAAAAGTTTAAAGTTGCAATATCTAGAATTTTTGTTAATAGCCCAGAAGGTATTATTAATGAACTTCCAGACATATTTGCATTTGTTAGACTAGGTATCGTTATTGGTGGGTTTGCTATTAATCCCATTCTTGGTGTAATTACATTAGTTACTGGATTCTTTTTAAAGATGAAAGTATCTAGAGATAGAATGGAAGAAGTGTGTGCTCGGTATGAAAAAGAACGTGATCATTATAAAAAGAAAATGAACGAAGCAACTGACGAAAAGAAGAAAAAGAAATATGAAGAACTGTATAAACAGTATAAAAGTGATCTAAATAAATTAGAAATGTATAGAGATGAACTATATACAGAAAAAGAAAATGATAAGAGAATGGAAGAAAAATACGCTAAAGAAGCCGAAAATAATAGTGATGATTTCGACTTTGATTTTGATATGGATTTTAATTTTGATGAACAGACTGCAATAGAATACACAGAAAGATTAGCTACATTGTATGAGCAATTATCTTATGCTAAAGGAAATCTAATGAAAGCAGTATCTAGTAATATAAGTAATATGGATAGTAATGATATATATGGCATATCAGAAGCTATTAAATTATGTAATGATATTGTAGATTGTCCAAGATACGTATCTATTCTAGAAGATGATTTATCAAGAACAAGAGCAAATAAATCTATATCATATATTTCATCATTACAAAAGATTGATGCTATTAAAACATGTATATCAGATATAGATAAGATCAAATACAATAGTTTATTAGAAAATGCTTATATAATAAACAATGATACTGTTCAAAATGATATTATATATATTTACGAAACTCTAAAATGTAAATATGATATTATTGATGATACTATTGATTATATAACCAGTGCTATTACGGAAGCTAAAGATGAAAAATCAGGTATGTCATTTATGAGTAAAATGAAAATAGCATCTGAAAATCTTAGAAGAACAATGTTAAAAGCAAAAGATAAAGACAAGCAACTCAGTATGAAACTAGATAGTGAATTAAACAGAGTTACTAAGTCTGCTAAGAGAGCTATGATTAGTGATAGTAGAGAAAGTATTATTCGTGGTTCATTCTTACCATCTGCTTCTAAATGTATTCATATTGCTTTAGCTTCTGGTGTGGCGGCATTATTTAGCCCAGTATTCGCAGTTATCGGACTTATTGGATATATAGGTTGTTCTAAATCTTTAACTGAAAAAGAGCGTAATCTTATTCTAGATGATATAGATGTAGAAATAAAAATGTGTGATAAATATATGAAAATTGCTGAAGATAAAGATGATTTAGTTGCAGTTAGAGAAATAATGAAAACAAAACGAGATTTGGAAAGACAACGTGCTAGAATTCTATATAATAAAAAGTATATCTTCAAAGGAAAGAAACAATATGATATGCCTGATTTAAAGAAGAAACATGAAAATGATGATTAATGGAGGTGAATAATATGGATTATTTGGAAGGTCTTAGAAATATAATTCTCAATGAATTAAATATTGGTGGTCAAGAAGTACAAGAAGAAAATGATGATGATAACGGTGATCAGAATTTTATGGATGACGATGATAATCCACCAGCAGAAGAACCTACACCTGCTGAAGATGCTCCAGCACCAAATGAAGGAGGAGATGACACATCTGATGATGGTGATCAAAACTTCATGGACGACGATGATGGCGGAGATGATGCACCTACTGAAGATGCTCCTACAGACGATGGATCGTCTGATGATGGTGATCAGAATTTTATGGATGATGAAGGAGATACATCTGATACTGGAGAAGAACCTTCTAGCGATGATGGGTCTACTGAAGATGCTGGTGGAGAAGATGACGGTGATCAAAACTTCATGGATGACGGTGGTGGAGAAGGAGGAGACTCTGCTGAAGGCGGGGATGATTCTGGATCTGAAGAAACTTCTGAAGATGGTGAAGATCAACAAGAAGGAGAAGAACAACCTGAAGGTCAAGATTATGATATTAATAAGATTGAAGACGAGTTGTTCTCTAGTTTAACACCAGAACAAATTGCTATTAAAAATCATGAATTAAAAGATCAATTCATTGAGCTGTACTCTATTATCGGTAGTACTTTAGTCAGAATCAATGATATATCTAAATCTAATGAAAATATTAATGTACTAAAATTTATTACAGAAAAATTATTAGAGCTTAGAGAAATGATTGACTTTAATATTACTACTGCATATCAGACTAGAACTTATATTGAAAATAATATTATTTATCAACAATGCATAGCAACTCTTAATGCTATAGCAGATATTATTGATAATATTCCTAAATTAGATGGTAGGGACGAAGATCAAGAAGAGGATGAAGAAGACAAGAATGGTATTTCAGTAGAAGATGACGATGAAGAAGAAGTAAAAGCACTGGACGTTTCTGATACTAGTGTAAGTAACTATCAAGAAGAATCTACAGACTATAATTCTTTATTTTAAATTTATTAATGGAATATCATAACAATATAATAAAAATAGTGGAAAGGATATTATGTTGCTTACACTATTAATTTTAATAACAGTAATATTATCATCTCTAAACATTTATAAATTTTAATTCCAAAAAGGAGGATACTAATTATGCCAGTAATCGGTGAAGTAGCAAGCCGTAAGCCTGGTTCGTCTGGTTATTCCCATGACCCAATGGCTGGTTTTGCTAAAGAATTTTTAAATTTGTCTAATTCTATTCTAGAAGAGGCTAGACTAGATTTATATGAAGATACATCCAAGGTATTAAGAACTAATGTTACAGATGAAACTATGAAGTCTTTCTTCATGGAAAATTCTGCTGACCCCGCAGGTATGACTACTGAGGAATATGAAGACCATATGGCTATGATGGAACAGGCTTATGAAAATGATAAGGAAGCTGTTCTTGAGCATTGTGGTATGGGTCAATATAACCCAGTTGTAGGTATGACATTCCCAATTCATAAGAATATCATGCTTAACAATATTTTTGATAAGGGTGCTATTCCTAAGTTTGTAGCAACTTCTCCTAAGTTCACAGTTTCTATGGAAACAAGATGGTTGATTGATCCTGAAACTGGTGAGAAGATCGATATGTGGAAAGAACAATACAAGATGACTGATGCTATCGATAAGGCAGCACCAATGAAGTCTATGTATCTTCCACTCCCAGAAGCTGAAAATACTAATATTCTGACAACTCTATTTGGTGTTCCTGAGGATCAGAATAACAATCTTTCTATTGAATCATATATTTCTGGTCTAGTTGGTAGCCGTGTTGTATATCCAGGTCAGACTGTAAATGCTTCTGTTGAAATTACAGATACTACTGATAAAACTAAGACTTATCGTATTATTAAGTATACTAATACTACAACTGCTGCTGTTCTATTAGGTTCTGAATTAGCTGCTACTCCTGTTACAAAGCCTACTGACTTTGATACTCAGCGTGATAAGCAGTTGGTTGATGAAAAGGGTCAGCCTATTGTTGATGGTGCTAAAGTAACTGCTAAGGTTGCTGGTGCTGTATTTGATTGGAGAGGTTCGTTTGTTCCAGCTTATGGTGGTTATGATCGTCAGATTTGTGAACAGTTTGCACTTCCTATACCTTCTAAGGTAGAAGCTGGTACTCTTCCTGGTACTGCTAAGCTTACAGTTACTCTTGCAGATGGTACTGAGATTACAATCGATAATACTACTAGTGAAGATTCTATTCCTGGTAATTATAGAACTGTAGGTTTTGTATCTGGTTTCTCTAAGGATAATCGTTTTGGTATTACATCTTCTAACGCTAATGTAGCAGGTGTAATCCTAACTTCTAGAATTGATACTTCTTCTGCTATGCTTAAGACAGCTTCTGTTTCTTGGAGTGTTCGTACTGATATTATCGAAATTCCTAACCGAGTTCCGATTAATGTAACTATCAGCCCTGAAGAAGTTAAGGATATTGCAGCTCTGTATCAGATTAACCAGCTTACTAAGGTTATGTCTCTGATGAAGATTTCTCTTGGTAACTATAAGGATGATCACATCAGACGTGAACTGGATGAAAGCTTCTTAACTATGCCTGATGATTCTAAGATTGCTCGTCAGTTTGACTTTGCTCCAACACAGTCTTATGCACTAGATCCAATCGAATGGCGTCATAAGACATTCATGGATAGCTTAGATACTCATGCTACTCAGCTTCTCCATGTATTGAATGATCCTAACGTTACATTCAATATTATTGGTCGTGATGATCTAATCCGTAAGATTACTCCTACAGATTACACATATCAGTCTCCTTCTAGCATCGGTCCTGTTCAGCTAGACTTTGTAAAGACTGTTGTTACATCTGATAAGAGAACATATCAGTTCATTAGCTCTGACAAGCTTCGTGATTCTAATAACTTGATGATTATCGTTTGTCCAAGAAACTCTGAAAGATTCATTTATCGTATTTATGATTATCAGATGTACTTAAGCAACGAAATCAGAAACATTACTAACCCTGCACTTCCAGCTGTTCATGCGTTTGAGCGTTGGGTAATGAAGGATTACCAGCCAGTTCAGGGACGTATTCGTATCCTCAATCCTACTGGTTTACGTAATTACGGTACTGACTACGCATTCAACAATGATCCTACTGGTCGTGGTGACGGTATGAAGAGCATTGGTAAGAATGATTTCAATATTGATGCTATCTAAGTAATTATTTCATATTAATTCAGTCTTTCATCGCCTAGTGTCTTGGTTAGGCACTAGGTGATTTTTATATTGAAAGGAGGATATCAAATATGATTAGACAGATCAGATATGATTTTGATGATCTAGAAATGGCTTGTGCTGAAATCATTGATTCTGATGGTAAAAGAGGTCTAACTAATCTAAAAAAAGAATTAAACAGATTCTTTAAAGATTCTAATTGTAAGGAAATTCTGTTTACTAAATCTGATACATTATTTTTTGGTATGTGTGTATATCCTCAAGTTACTAAAGAACTTGTAGTAGAGATTTTACAAGATGATAAAAATGTAAGATTCAAGGAATATAGTATCGAAATCGATTCTAAGATTCTTAATCCTATGCTTGGTATAACTCCTAGAGAATTGCTTGCTATGGTATTACATGAAGTAGGTCATATTGTAAATGATAATGGTCCTGTGGATGAAGTTAGAAAAGTTATTGCATTGCAACTTACTAAGAACGGTGATTCATTAAACATTCCAAAGACTGCACAATACTATACTATTATTAGTTATGGTATTAAAGATACCGTAAGAAAATTGACATCTATGTTATTTGTATATAGAGATGGTGAAGTTCTTGCAGATGAGTTCGTTCATATGTGCGGATATGGTGAAGATCTGAACTCTATATTTGATAAGATTTGTAAATCTGGTATGAAGATTAATGATAAAACAGCAAATAAACTAACTGCATTAGCATGGGTACTAGCTGTATATAAAGAAATTAAGATTAAGAGAATCCCAGCTTTAAAATTACTAGAGAAAATGCGCGGTATTTCTGGATCTCAATTAGAGAAACGAGAAATGGAAATCATGTCAAATGCTATTAGAACTATTGATGATTCTAGTGTTAATGAATGCTGTGATTATACAAATACAGAATTGTACTATGTATTTAATGAATCTAAAACAGAAATTAAACAGAGTAAATATGCTCAATTAAGAAAAGAATCTGCTATAAAAAATATAAGAAAGTTTGAACAAGACTTATATGAATATAAAATGCGTATTCGTCATGTAGTAGATGAAGATGATGCATATTATCTAATGCGTATGATTAACACTCGTATTTCTGTTATTGAAGATTTCCTTGATCATGAACGTTTATCTGAACAAGAGCATAAACGTTGGTGGGGATTATTAGAAAAATATTATTCTTTACGTGAAGAACTTGCTAACCATACTACATATAAGTATGATTATAGCGGTAGTACAATTGTTGTTAATTATCCAGATATCAAACCTGGACGTATGTAACAAAAAAATAACCGCATCATAAGACACGGTTATAAACAATATCGACACTGGAGAAATCCAGTGTCTATTGTTTTTACACAACAGGATTAACACCCATAGAACCAATCTGCTTTCTAAGCTCTTGATTCTGTGCTACGAGTACATTAATCTGATTAATTAATGTATTCGGATCTGTGAAAACTCCCTGCTGTTGTACAGGCTGCTGAGGCTGATTAAGAATTTCTTCAAAGAACTTCTTAAAATCATCCGAGCAGGAGATCTTACCAGGAAACTTTGCATTTACCTTATTAGCAAGTTCTTCAAGCATGTCTTCGTCGTGTACAATTTCTTTCAGTTTAAGTGAAAGCTCCTGTACATTAGAAAGTTTATACTTGTCAATCAAGCCTTCGAGCATAGTCCAAAGTTCCTTTTCTTCGCCGATAACAACATTGTCGCATGCATCCTTTAAAGCCTTGATAATTCTCTGAGTGATTCTAGGATCATATACTGTATTTTTCATACCAGCAGGAATTCTAACATGATTGTTAGAGGCAGATTCATACCATTCTGCAAGTGTATACCCTTGGTGAATCAAATTTTCTACTCTGCACAATGCTTCTTCCAATTCAGCATATTTCATAACTGCATCTTTGGAAAATGTTGTGGACGGAGTAGTCTGCTGTGTTGTTACCTGTACATTATTATTTACTGTCATTTTTATTTCCTCCTAATGACAAAATATATTTGAGGATGACAGTCGAGTCATCCTCTTCTTACACCTTAATATTATATAATACAATTATTGTTTACCTAATCAAAAATCGACTTATTGTTTCTACCGTTAAATGTTCTTCCAGTAGATCCAGATGCTGTACTTGAATCTGTTAATTTTGGTTGATTTCTAGTGCTATTGTCTGTACTATAATCAACTCTATTAACAGGATTATCTCTTAACATCATAAATGTTAATGCAGTGTTTGCATAATTTAACATATCTAATCTAGATAAAGAATAGTATAATCCATTAAATGTGTCTACTGATATTTGTACAGGATCTGGTGTGTTGAGATATAAGTTTAAACACATACAATCTCCACCTTCTTTTTTGAAGATACCAGGAGATATCTTTATAACCATATCTAATGGAAGTTTTAATATAAAACTTTCATCTGTTGTTATAACAAGACTATTATCAAGATATGCATAAATATGATTAGCTCCCATTTCAAACCATGTTTTCTTTGCCTTATCAAACATGTCTAAAAGTGCAAACATATTTTCTGGATAAATATAGAGCTTTGTAGGTTTAATACTTTTTCTTCTATCGTCAATATAAAGGTAATAGCTCAGATTACGTTTTATCATAGTATTACAAGATTCTGAATCGTTTAATTTAAATTCTGTACAATTGGAATAAACTCTGTCATTTGATTTGAATGAGGCTACTGTATGAAAGAATACTTTAACATCTTCATTCAATACATATATTACATCGTTCATATACATATAATCTGTTTGCATATTACCACCACCTCTCCACAGTGATAAAGACTACCACCATGCTTTATTACCATTATCATCTAATCTTTCAAATGGCATACCACCATATTTTATTAGTCTGTTGTGCATTACGTTAAATGCAGTATTTTTGAGTTGCTTATTTGTAAATCTTATTTCCTTTGTATCAAGTGCATATTTGTCATACATTGGAAGTGAATTCTTATAATAATTATAAATAGGCTTTACAGAGATATCTACTAGATCTATATAGAATGAATTATATTTTCTTGTTCTACCAAATCTCTGTTGATTCTGTGGTAACGATTTTGTAGGTTCAGCCATATTTATACATACCATAAGATCATCAATATCCAAACAAGCTCCAGCAGATTTAGACGTTGTTAATATGATTGTATTATTCTTTGCAGATGCTTTGTCTGGATTAATAGACGTATAGATTCCAATATCATTAGCATACTCAGAATAGTTATATCTTAACCAATTATAAAAGAATACTATTGAATTATTAGTAGAAAAGAATAATAACTTCTTTCCTGGAATCTTACTAATCATATCCATAACAATTCTTGAAATATAATCAAAATTCTGTTTCAAAATAACAATATCATTATATGTCATCTTATTAAAACCATGATTACTAAAACAAGGTAACATCTCTTGTTCGGTCACACCACTCTTATAAAGCAATGCAATATAATGAGTATGCGGATCTGATTCAGGATCAAATAACGATAGAGTGGGAACATTTCTAAAATAATTCTGATACACTCTATCTTGATTAGAGTCTCCTCTAGATGGTGTTGCTGATAGATATAATGTCTTATATACTGAAGAAGCATAATCTATATTACATATATTATCAAAATTAAGATGTGCTTCATCTATTATCTTAAGACCGATACCAAGCTTATTAAACAATACATCTATAGATTCCCAACCATTATTCTTTGCATATGAAAGAATAGTATCATGTGTTATAGTGTATACTTTATACTTATCTGGATTGAAATTACTTTTAATAATTTTATTCATCATAATAGATCCTGATATAAACATCAACTCAGATGAAATAAGATTAGTATGCTGAAGATATGCGTCTTTCCATTGGTTAAGCCAATCTACAGAATTAGTAATAATAACTGTTTTTACATTCAACAATGCAGAGTAAACTATACCTAAATACGTTTTACCTGCACCTGTATTCAATGCCAAAAACAATTGATCATGTTTTTTAGTATAACTATATTCGCCTTTACCAGACAGAAACTTAAGTGCTAACTCTTGTTTCTCATCTTTAGGCGGAAACTTGATTAGTATCTGATTTGTATTAAGTCTTGGTTTATTATAGGTGTTTTCATAAAATGCATAACAACCTACAATGCGTTCTATAAATGGTATATCAACACCTCTTGGAATTGTATATGTTTTATTTACTCTATCATAAACAACTCCAATAGATTTGAATGAGAATGTCGTCTTATCATAAATATCAAATAGTTTCTCTAACTCAGGTATATCACCAATATTATAATTATTAATCACTATCTTATTATGATAAACAACTAACTTTCTGTTGTCCATTACAATCACCTCTCAAAATAAAAAGGAACTACTCAAACAGAGTAGTTCCCAAGTTTTACTGATTAACCCATGAAAGTAAACAGTTCATTAGGCTTTCCTTCATTTTCCACAATCGGATTTTCTGCAAGGAATTTCTGAGGCTGAACCATATAAAGAAGATCGTATCCAGACGGTTCACTCTTCTTATAACTTAACGGGTTATAAAGCATTCTTGCAATATCCTGAGACTGAAGAGCTACAGAAATACTCGGATGGGTTTGGATAGCTTTCTTCAATGTCAGAATTGTATAATTCTGCTGATTAGGAACTGACCAGTCTGGAACGTCAATAATATTTTCAGCAGAACGAATTTGATTCATAATAATGATCTCAAGATGAACACTCATAATTCCATCAAGACCGATATTGTTAAGTTTATCACTCAACGCTTCAAGGAATGTCTCTGCTGTATAGCTATCTGTATTTGACTTTCTATCGATAACTCTAATAACAGATTCAAGTCTCTCAGACATATCATCATTATGAATACTTTCAAGGTCGAATAAAGGATAATCTTCACCGATAAGATTGTTTACTGGAATAGTAATATCTTCATCAACATCATTAATATTCTTGAGTTTGAGATATTCAATAAGCCATTCGCTTAATTGGAAATTATCCAAGTTAGTAGACTTGATAGGATATTCCATACCAGTAGATTCATTTCTGAGATAAAATACATTTACATATTTAATAATCTCATCAAATGTTGCATCAATATCGTCATCATCAGATTCATCACTTTCGATAGCAGCAAACACTTCTTCTTGAATGTCACCATCTTTAATAATGAATTTCCATTTCTTAGCATCTTCGAATTCTGGATTAATATAGATAGTGCCGTTATCAACTACAATAAGCTGTTCAAGTTGTTCCTTAGTAAGCATACTAGTATCAAATGTCAGCTCATCAATCTTTGCTTCAAGAAGATGTTTTGCAGACAACATCATCTGAGTCAATGGTTCTGTCAGATTTGTTACACTATAAATTCCAATATTTACAGCAGGAATAATATTGTATAACTCACCCATACACTTTCTACAAACACCTCTACCTTCTGCGGCAGATTTACATTTGATTGGGCTTCTTAAATAGATTTCCTTTCCAATAAGATTAGAATTAACTTTAGTGATATTATAAACATCACTAGTTCTATATTCCATTCCCATTGGATCCAGTCTGTAATATCTATCAGCGATCTTCTTTAACGCTACCTCATCAGTAACTTTATACTTCAAGAAATTACGAGTACCACAATCATATCCAGGATCAATCTTATTTGTATATGGGATAGTATACTTCTTCGTTCTAGAACAATTAAGAATCATAATTCTACTAAACTGACCAGAACGAGCAGTATTTTTCTTTGACAGAATCTGTGCAATTCTTGCAATCAAAGACTCAAGAATATGAAATGCAACATTAGTAGCACCGCCACTAATATAATTGGTGTTTACTACATAAGGGAAAATACCACCTTCGCCATTAGGCTTTACACCAATATTGATATACATTTCACGAGCCTGTTTAGGTTTAATACCTTCTTTTGCTCTAAATGCATCAGATAAGCAATGATCTCTACCAATATATTTCTTAGCATTTACAATATAATCGATAAGACGATTCATATCTTTTAATGCTTCTGCATTCATCTGCTCAGGTGGGAACTGAGAATAATAGTTTGTCTTATGTCTGTCCATGATTTCTTTAAAACCAGGACAGTTATTATACATAAGAATAAAGTCTTCGTTGTTGATAGAATTGTTAAAGAACCATGCAAATTTATCAACAAACTTAAGATTCCTCAGAGTATCATAGATAATTCTATTAAGATTATGAATAATCATAATATCACTATCATTACCACATCTTTCTCTTGTAGGAATAATAGCAAATCTATCAATATACTTCTTGATATAACCATTGGTAATACCGTCCTTATTAAAGAATACATGATAAGGTTTAATTGTTTGACCAGTTTTGATAATAAACTGCCAAACAATGATGTTAATAAGAGAATAAGATAACGGTAATCTTACTCTCATATTATTATCGAAAACGAATTCGATTTTTGTATTCTGGATTGTCTGAATTTCAATATAATCCAAGAATACATTTTTCAGATCATTAACATAATCATCAATGTTAGATTCATTGATATCGCTTGTTCTAATGGTAACAGAATTACCATTAATCACTGGTGTAAAAACACCATAATCATAAATTTGGGCAACGTTAGTGTTCATTATAAATTCCTCCTAAAACTATTGTTATGTAATAGTTTTCGACAAAGTCATTTCCTATTACATGTTAATAATATACTAATAAGAAAAAAATTAGTCAGTAGCTTAATAGCTACTGACCATCAAATCACATTATTATAATATAATTAGTGACGAGTCTTGCTCATTTCCTTTGGCTGTAACTTAGGAGTATTGATATGCTTCTGACCCTGACCAGAAACATACATACGCTGACCCTGACGAGCTACGGTCTTAGCTTTATTAGCATACTTCTTCTTAATAGCAGCCAAAAGCTTACGTTCTTGAATACGATTCTTTACAAGCTTCTTCCAAAGATTATCATTATTATCCTTAGCCAACTGTAAAGCAGCCATACCTGTACGACGAGTCAAATCGTCATTCTTGTTCAAACGAACAATTGTCTTACGACTAATTTTTTTAGATTCTTGAAGCACATCTGCATTTTCAAGAAGTTCACGCTTTTCTTCATCAGAATCAGAATAATGATCATCATAGAAGAAAGCTTCCTGAAGTTCATCCATATTTAAATACATCTGAACTTCTCTTGTGTCTTGAGCTAACTGCTCATTAGTGTAAAGTCCCATAGGATTAATCCTCCTTAATAAAATAAAATTAATTGCAATTAAAGATATTTCGCATACTAATGCCAGTCTTTTTATATAATTGTTATGATTTTAAAGCACGAATAACAATTTGATAATAGATTATATTTATACGCAATAGGTAATCTGATGAAAAATTGGAGGTATTTTAATATGGACATTACTCAAATTGTTTCAAGTAAAACAACAGATCTTTATAAAAAAGATATGTTAGATGCACTTAAGTTATCTTTTCCAGGTATGACAGAAACTGATCTAATGGAAGCTATTGATTATTCTATTACAAAAAGAGGTAGCGATAGTAAAGCATATCTAGATAATAACTATAAGAAAATAAGAGAGAACAGAACTCTATTTGAAATTACTGATTATATTATACAGAGAGAACCGATCATTACAGTTTCAGGTGTAATGTTTAGAAAACATGGTTATTGTCCTAATCCTTTTGTAATGCTTATTCAAGAATTCTTGGAGCAGAGAGGTATTTATAAAAAGACAATGTTTAAATATCCTAAAGGTTCTGAAGAATTCGAAAAGTATAATATCCTTCAGTTATCAGAAAAAGTATCTGGTAACGCAATGTATGGAGCTTCTGGTAATCATACAAGCATCTTTTATAATCTTTATGTTGCACAGAGTATTACAATGCAGGGTAGAAGTTGTATTGCATCAGCTATTATGCTGTTTGAAGCAACAATGGCTAATAATGTAAAGTTACTTAGTCTGAATGATGTTGTAACTTTTATTACAAATATTAGACGTGAACCTGTATTAAAGTATCCAGATGAATTGATTATTGATAAAGATAAGTATGTGACTGTAGAAGAATGTTTCTTTAAGATTCTTTATAGTTCTGGATTCTATTGGATTCCTACAGAAAAAGAAATGACTCTTATTTGGGATATTCTTAATCAGTGTAATCAGCATGAATTGAACAAGATTTTCTATAAGAATAATCTGTTTTGGTTTGTTGATAATAGTCTGGTTATGAATAAGATTATTTCTATTCTTTCTACTCTTGATGAACCATTTATTGATCCTAATAGTCCTCCTGAATCTATTAAAGATATGATGGATGAATTATATGATATGATTTATGAATGGGTTTATTATGATAAACAATATATGGATAGAATTGATAGAACAGAAAATATGTACAGATGTGTATCTATGCTTACAGATACAGATAGCTGTTTTATTTCTTTTGATGGATGGTATAGATATATTCTTGGTAAGACATTTAGTATTCCTATGAAAATTAAAGAGCTTGAAATTGAAGAGAAAACAGGTGAAGTAAAAGAAGCATTTGATATTGGTTATGACTATGATTTTTATAAAGATGAAATTATTGAAAGTCAGAATATTATTAGGCCTGATGTAATTATTCCTCAGGTTGGTTTTCGTTGTAGTATCATCAATATTCTTGCAAGTATTATGGGAAGACTAGCTATTGATTATATGGGCAAGTATTCTGATAATTCTAATTCTACTATTTGTCATGATGGTTCTAGACGTAAAAGTTTCTTTATTCTTAAGAATGAATTCCAACTTAAACGTGCTTTGATTACAGATGGGAAAAAGAATTATTGTGCATATCAAGAACGTCAAGAATCTAATATCATTCCAAAAGAAAAAGCTCTTGCAATTACAGGCATGCCGATCAAAAAAGTAGGTGTTCCAGAATCTACAAAAGTTAGACTTCAAAAGATTCTTCTTGAACAGATTCTAGATAACCCTGGCGAGATTTCTCAAGTAGAAATTGTAAAGCAATTGGCTATATTTGAGAAACAGATTATTCAAGCTATCGAAAATGGTAGTAAAGAATATTTCAAACCAGAAAGAATCAAAGCTAAAGATGCTTATGATAATCCTATGAGAGAATCTGGTGTTAAGGCTGCAATAGCGTTTAACTTCCTCAAGGGTGATGATATGGAATCTATTGATCTTGATGAAAGAAATAGTATTCTGAATATTAAAGTAAATATTGATCTTAAAAATATTGAGAATATGAAAGATAGATATCCAGATGTTTATAAACGTGCTGTTGAATTGATGACAACAAGAAGAGAATTTGAAAAAGGAATTACTGCTATCGCTATTCTAGACAATATGCAAGTACCTGAATGGATTAAAGATTATATTGATTATACAACTATTGTAAACGATAATCTTAGACCATTTCCTTGTGAGGCTTTGGGTATTGATAGAATGGAAAATAAGAATATTAACTATACTAATATTTTGAAGTTTTAATAACAAAAAATAAACAGGATGTAAAGTCCTGTTTATTTCTTTTTCTTTTATGTATAATCTTACACTTCTGTATATTTCTTGTATCTTGAACATATCTATAATTAAAGAGTGAAAGGAGGTCATTATTTATATGGCTGTTTCAGTACAGAAATATATGAAGAATATGGTAAAATCTGTTGCATATAGTACTACAGATGTATTATCATCTAAGATAGAATATGTAAGAGATTTTAAAGATGAAAACCAAGAAGTATTTAAAGAAGCGTATAGTGCTGTAAAAGACTATAGAAACACTTATACTAGAGTAAAGAAAGCGATAGTCAATAGTAAAGTAATGGATGCTGCTAGAGCTGGTTATGATTCTATTATGTATAGCATTACTACTGGTGACTTTTATGCTAAAAATAAAGAAACTGAAATAATCGAAAAATATGGCGGCAACTTAATGGCTGACATGGATATAGATGATGATGACTTTGACTGGGATAATGAAGACTTATCTACAGGTGACAAAGTTATTGCCACTGCTATTAAAAAGAATAGTAAAGTTGGAACTGCTATGACTGTTGAGGCTATATCTCAAACAGGCAAAGCACAAATGGATGTATCTAAAGAAAATACAATGTTATTATATACTCAAAATGAGCGTATGATAAATAAATTAGATGCTGGCTTTACTAATATGCTTGGATTTCTAAAACAAAACGGTGAACAAACCGCAAAAGTCCAGAATCAAATGAATGATAATCTTAATAAATTCATGACAAATGTAGATAATAATGTAACTAAACTTACTAAACAAATGGACGAATTGTTAGAAATGCAAAGAAATATGTATAACCCTAAAAAAGCTGACGAAAAGAAAAGAATTACTTATAATGACATAATTAGTAGAGATGGTGTTATCAATATAAAAGAATACATTAAGCAAGTTAAAAAACAAGGATTTGATGTTATAAACGAAAAATCTGGTAATATGCTTAGTATGTTATTTGGTAACACTATGGGTGAAGGTTCTAATATGTTAGCACAAATAGCTGCTACTCCATTTAGAAGCTTAATGACTGCTATGATTAATAAAGGTCTGGGTGCTAATTTTGATAAAGCTACAGCTGAACTTAATAAGACACTTCAAGGTATTATTCCTACAATAATGGGAAAAGCTAATGCTGCTGGTAAAAGACAAGACAATGGTATTATGGGATTTCTTGGAAGAATCTTTGGTATTAGAGATAAAGCTGATGAAAGTGTAAACCCAGCAAATTATAATAAAAATGCTGTTCCATTTGATGGTATTACTAAAAGAGCTATTACAGATGTAATTCCTACTTATCTTAAAAAGATTGCAGCTTCACTAAACGGTGGAGTTGAAATGACTTACGATTTCCAAACTGGTAGATGGACTAGTATGAAAAATGTAAAAGCTGCATTTGATAAGACTATGAACTCTGCTAATGATAGTACTACTGGTCTTGTAGTATCTAAATTAGAAAAAGAGATGGGAGGTCGTAGATTAAATACAGTATTCGAAAGTAAAGTAGATTATGATAGATTCATGGATTCTGTCAAATCTTATGCTAGAAAACTTCAATCTGTAGGCGATTTTGGTTCTATTAAAGAAAGAGACTTAAGTGCATCAGAATTAGAAGTTCATAAGGCAATGCGTCGTGCTTTGAGAGTAGAACAAGATGGAAAAGATAGAAGATTTACTACTGGTGCAAATGGAAAGAAAATAGATTCTGGTTTAGGTAGAAGTGATATCGGTTCATTTAATATGTCCTTAAGACAATTTAGACAAGCCCAAAATGCCGCTATTAAAGCAATTAATGAAGGCGAATCTGTTCTAAGACAAGTTGCTGCTGAGGGATTAGGATCTATAGATTCTAAGAAATATTTTGGTAAAGATATTTCTACTATAAATTCTCATGGTGATATGACCCAAAGAGCTGTTCAAGAACTACCTATGTCTCAAGCATTAATTAGAGCAAAAGATGAATATGGTGTAACGTTATATCAATATTTAAGAGATATGGGTGCTAGTTTAAGATTTATTAAGGCTAGTTCTCTTAACTTAGTTAATATACCTGAAGCAGAAGGAGGTAAAGATCAAAAAGAAGGATGGAAGAAAGTTTTACAAGATGGTCAAATAAAATATGATGATGGACCGTCTGAAGATTATTATCTAAATTATTACGAACATAAAAGTTTTAATGCTCGTAATAAAGAAGGTGAATCTTATATAAGAAATCTTACAGCTGCTAGAGAAAGAGCACAGAAAAATGGTCAAACATTTACTACTGCTACAACAACAGATTTCTATAGTACAGATGATAAAACTGGTATGTATAGAATAATGTCTGACTATCAAAGTGAAGCAATGTCTAAGGCAGTTATAAAAGATCAAAAAGAAAGATCCAAAAAAGAAGCTGAAAGATGGAAGAAAATGAGTTCTATCGTTGGACAAGATAGAGCACAGAAATATAAAGAAGCTAGCGATAGTTTTGATGCTGGTGCTTCTTTAAGTGATAATATGAGTAAAGTAAAAGATAAAGGCATCGGTGCAAATATAATGATGTTTACCAAGTGGATTGGTAGTAAAGTAGATAAACCTACTGATGTTGCTGCTGATACTATTCTAAAAGTAGACTATTGGCTTCAGAAATTAATTTATGGTGAAGATCTAAAGGATGATGAAGAAAAAATAGGTCTTTTTGGTTCTATTAAAAATTCTATAAAGAATGGCTTTGATTTAATTGCTGATAAAGTAAAAGAAGGATTCGATAATTTCAAAGATAAAGTTCTACATCCATTTTATGAAAAAGTATTAAAGAAGCCCATGGAAGCTTTATTTGGTACTAAAGATGAAAATGGGGTTAGAAGTGGTGGTCTTCTCGGTAACTTTATAGGAGGTATGCAAAGAGGACTAAGAAAGAATGCAAATGATGTATTCGAATATGGTAAAAGAAATGCTAAAAAAATAGGAAAAGATATAAAAGACTTTTTAACACCAGATGAAGAACAAAGTAAAGGTCCATCTGAATGGGAAATAAGAAAAGCTAAAAGAGAAGCTAGAGAAAGAAGAAAAACTCAAATTCTCAATCTTGATGTGGCTAATGAAGAAGCAAAAAGTGAAAATCCTTTAATTGCAGAAGCTGCTATGAGAAAAATAGGAATGACTCAGAATTATAGTGCTATGAAACAAAAACAACAAGCATCTGTTTATTCTGAAAAAAGACGTGGCGAAATTACTACTGGTGTTAAATATAGAACTGATGAAGAAAGAGCAGCAGCTAGACAAGCTATGATTGATGAATATACTGCAAATATTCAAAATAGAGAAATGGCTATAGAATCTGCTCAAAAAGGTATAGCTAATCTTGAAGCTCAAAAGCAAGAATTATTAAATAAAAAAGCAGAAATGGAAAAAGGCGGAATTATTCTACCAGCTTCTGCTCCTATAAACATAAGTATAGCAAAAATAGATAAGAAAATAGAAGATCAAAAAACAAAAATGGCTGCTACAGTAAAACATCTAGAAGTGGACAGAAAGAAACTAGCTCAAGTTGAAGGGAGCAAATTAAATATTAGACATATGGCTGTCGGCGGCGTGAATAAAACTGGTAAACCATTTCAGTCTGTATTATCTGCTGGTGAGCTTCATAATGGTGTGCCTGTAAGATCTATGGGTGTATATACTATTAACCCTGGTGATACAGTTGTTAACCCAGCTAGTGCATCTACAAGATCTAGACAAGCTAGAGCCGAGAAAAGTTATCTAAACAATATTAAACGAAATGCTGAAGCTAATCAAAAGTTATCTCCAGATGAACAAGTTCCTAGTGAAACAGAACAAAAGGAAGATCCAAATAAATTTGCTGAATTAATGACAAATAAAGACTGGACAGAATTAACTGATAAGAAACAAAGAGCAGAATTCTTAGGAAATGTAGCTAGTAGAGGTCTTATTGGTGGTGGTCTAGGTCTATTAGTCGGTGGTCCTTTATTGGGTGCTGCTGTTGGTGCTGCTTCTTCATTAACTAAATCTACTGATGCTTTCTCAAGTCTACTATTTGGTGATGCTATTAAAGATAAAGATGGTAATGTTCAAGTTGATGAAGATGGTAAAATTGTTAGATCAGACAATGGTCTTATTTCTAAAGAAATTATGAAGGCTATGCCAGATGTTAAGAAGTTTGGTATTGGTGGTGCTATTGCAGGTCTTATCACTCCTCTAGGTCCATTAGGTGGCATTCTAGCAGGTTCAGCATTAGGATTTGCAAAGAACTCTGAAATATTCCAAGGTTCTTTATTTGGTGATGGTGGTATATTCTCTGATAAAAATGTAAATAAACTTAAGAAAGGTGCTAAGAATATTGGTGCCGGTGCTATTATTGGTGCTATTGCTATACCTGGACCTTTTGGTTTATTAGGAAATGCTCTTATTGGTGCTACTGCTGGTTATATAACTTCTACCGACAAATTTAAAGATGCTTTACTCGGTGAAAAATCTGATCCTAATGATCCAAATAGTAAGCGTCAAGGTGGCATTGTTGGTGGAATTAAAGATGCTTTTCGTCCTATGAAAGATTTCGGTCTACATTTACGTGATAATATTATGGATGAAATCTTTGGTAAGGATGAAGGCGATGGTCGTAAAGGCGGACTATTTGGTGCTATTAGAGATAATATGGTAACTCCTATTATCGAAGGTGGTAAATCTGTATTTCAAACTTTACAAAATAGTGTATCTGATATGGCTCATCTACTAGGCGATGCTTATAAAAAATTCAGATCTAAACATGCTGGAAATGATTTCTTTGGTGGATTAATCGAAAAAACAGATAAACTTACTGGAGGTGTTATTAAAGGTGCAGGTTCTATTGGTAGAGCTATGACTAAACCATTTAGACTTTTAGGCGATGATGGTATTGGTGGAATGCTTACTGCTAGACGTATTAAGAATGGTACAGAAATAGGCAAATCTGCTACGCAAAGAAATATATTTAGAACAAAGCATAATCTAGGTATGGGCGATAAGTATGCTAAAGCTGACCAAGTAATGGCTAACATGTCTAGAGAAGATCTATTGATGGCTCAATCATTATTAGAATTTGGTGATAATACTGATATGATTGATCAGGCTAGAGATAATGACTATGTTGTTCTAGGTCAAGAATTAAGAAAGAATCTAAGTAGATCAGATGCTAAGAAAGTTATTAAATTAATAAAAGATGGTAATATTGCTGAAGCACAAAAATTTGCTAGAACTAGAAAAGTATCCGATGATTCAAAGAAAAATGTAGAATCTTTAATTAGTAATCACCAATATAAATTAGATCAATATAAAAGTACTAAAAAGAGAATTGAAGAGCTTGGTGGGGATTCTCAAGCTATTTTAAAGAAGTTAGGATTAAAGGTAGATACTAAGGATCCAAAATCTGTAAGATATCTAAAAAAACAATTGTCTAAAGAAATTGCTCATCAAGATGCTGGACTAACTGATGAAGAAATAGCATTTAAAAAACAAGAAGAAATGTGGAAAGGTAAAGATTCACCACTTACTACAGTAAATAGTGGTATGACGGCTGTAGTAGAACTATTACAACAAATTAAACTTAATAACGAATACGATGCTCTTCCTGCTAGTGAAAAAGCTAAATACTCTAAAGCTGAATATATTAATTCTCATAAAGTAACTGTTGAAACTAAAGAAGAAGATTCTAAGAAAAAGGCACCTGGTAAAGGAGCAAAGCCTAGTGCAACTGTAAATCCTCAAGCTAACTTATATAAGAAAATGGAAGATATTAAAAATGAAGAATATATGAAATCTCTAAAAGAAGTAGCTGATAGAGGTGTTAAAATTTTCAACAACTTAGTTGCAGAAGATTTAAGAGATCCAGAAAAAATAGAATTCGATATAGCAGCTCAATATAGTGTATCTGAAGATGGTTCTGATGGTAAACCAAAATATGAACCAAATAAAAAACTGATTCGTAATATTAAAATTACTAGATTTAAAAAGACATATGAATTCGATGTTACTTATACATGTAATGAAAAAGGCGATGTATCATTAACTGCTGATCAAGAAGAAACATTTACCATTGCTAGAGATTCTTTTGTTAGTGAATATATGAGAAAATTCATTCCTAAAGATCGTAAAGAAATAATTAAGAATATGAACTTTGGTGATATGATCAGAACTTCTGTTAAAGCTGCTGGAATAATTGCTATTGCATCTGTAATACCTGGCGGTATCTTTGCAGTTGGTGGTTTTAAACTTGCCAAGTCTATTAATAAACGTTTCGATCTTACTGGAAAAGCTAAACGTCTAACTAAAAAAGGTATTAATAAAGTATCTATGGGTGTTAAAAATAAACTAGGTTCTCATGACTTAGATATGAAATCTAGACATCAAAAGAAGAAAGAAAAGAAATATAATAAGAAAGCTAATAAAGCATTAAATGAAGCTATAGATAATAATGATCCTAGACTTGATCAAATTGCCCAAGAACAATTTGGGCAGAATTATGCTGATCTAGAAAGAAAGCAAAAATATACAGTAAATGATATATTTAGAGAAGAAGTTAAAAACGAAAAAAGATCTTGGCAAGTTTCAGGTCATGGTTTAGTAGGTAATATAAAAGCTATTGGTAAAAATATAGGTACACTTAAAACTAGAGCATTTAATGCAGCTAAAGCTCTAAAAGAAAAAGAACAAGAGAAAGATAACTTTATTGGTAAATTCTTTAATAAACTAGACAAATGGAAAATAAAACATGATAAACGTAAATTTGAAGGTAAATCTAACCCATTAACTAAAATAATTAAATGGTTATTTGTTGGTGGCATTGCCACTCCTATTCTTGTAGGATTTGTTAAAGACAAGATTATACCAGCAATACATGATAAGATTCAACCGTGGTTAAAGAAAGCTGGAGAAAAGATAATTGGTAAAAAGAATCAACAGACTGGTGAATATGAAGGCGGTATTGTATCTGGTATAGTAAATCCAATTAGAAATTTCTTCAAAGATAAATTCCAAACTGTACATGATTGGTTCCACAACGAAGGAAAATTCTCAAGTAATGAAACAGGTTTTAGAGGTCTTATTGGCAACTTTGTAAATGTATTTAAATATGGTGTAAAACTATGGCAAAGTGGTGCTAATACAATTATAAATGATGTATTACCTGGATTTGTAGAAGCTATTGTTTCTAGATTACCAGATATTTTAAAATCTGTTGGTAAGGGTATTGTTGACGGCATTGCTTCTTGGTTCGATAAGAAAGATGGTACTGGTAAACAATCTCTTGATAAAATTGATGGTTCTATGGTATCTACTACAACAGGTGGAAATAAAGTAACTGAAAATGCAGGTAAACCTGTAGTAGAATTTAATGATACTGTAGGTGGAAAATTCTCTATGTCTGCACCTTCTTATAATGGAACAGGACCTGATTATAGCGGTATTCAAGTAAATGATGTATTAGCAGATACGTCTCAAACAAAGAATAAAGATGGTACCACTACAATAACAAATAAAGATAATGGTAAAAATGTTACTACAGAAAAAATTAATGATGACGAAATGGTATCTGCTGGTGTTAATGCATCTGGTACAGAAATTTTTTACAAACTTTCCGACACAAATAGAACTCAGCCATATTCAAAAACAGGTGACGGTCAATATTTAAGAATAGATAATCAAACCGATGTAATGAATGATGCATTACAGGATAATACAAGTTTCCAAGAAATGATTAATAATGATAATACAGGTAATGCTGGTGTTACAAATTCTTATACAGGTACAACTCCTGGATTAGATAATGCTATTAAGGGAACTAAAATAGGTGTTAAAGCACTCACTTCTAAGTCTGGTGCTAAAGGCCTTACATTGGCTCTTAAAGCCGGTGGTAAAGCTATTAAAACTGTTGGTAGAGTTGCTTCTATTCCTGTTGGTGGTAAACATAGTTTGGCTGGTAAAGTAATAACTAAAACCACTAAAGGATTAGGAAATATTGTAGAAAAAGGTGCTGATAAACTTTCTAACGGCATATTTGATGTAGGTCAGAAAATAACAAACAAAGCATTATCAAAGAGTAAAACACTACAAAAAGTAAATGAATTAGGATTAAAGATAAATGATTCTTGGATGAATAAATTTGGACACGGTCAAACTAAACTAGATGCACTTGATAGAAGTATTGATAGAGCACTTGAAAAAGGTGATACTGCTAAAGCAGAAAAATTATTAGACAAAGCTACTAAAGTTGAAGATAAAATAAATAATGGAAATGTCTTTAGTAAATTTAAAGATAAAGCTACTTCAAAAGTTAAGAATAGTAAAGCTGGTCAAGCTGTTACTAAAGTTAGCGAAGGTGCTAAAAATATAAAAACAAAAGCTAAAGATGCTATTAAGAAAACTAAACCAGGACAAGCAGCTACAAAAGTTAAAGGTATGGCTGATGATGCTGTTAAATCTGTAAAAGGAATATTTGAAAAAGCTAAAAAGAGTATAGTAGATTGGTTTAAGAAATTATTTAAAAATGGTACGTTTAAGAAAGCACTTAAAGAAGCTGGTCAAGAAGCAAGTGATGAAGCTATTGAAAAAATGGCTAAAGAATCTGGTGAAAAACTAGTTAAAGAATGTGCTGAAGAGGGTGCTGAAAAAATTGCTAAGGCGGCTGGTAAGAATGCTATAGCAACTGCATCTGATGCAACTGGTATTGGTGTTGTTATTAATATAGCAATGGCTGTAGCAGACTTTGCATTGGGTATGGATGATTGTAGAAACATTCTTCAAATAACAGATAAAGAAGTTCCTATATCTTGGAGAATATTTGCTGGTATTGCTAATGCACTTCAAGATATTCCAGTTGTAGGTATCATATTCGGCATTATCGGTGCTAAAAATATCGTTTATTTCTTAATTGATATTCTAGGTCCTATTATTGCTCCTGATGCAACCAAAAAGATAAGAGAAAAACAAAAACAAGCTGAAGAAACAGTAGCTGAATATAATAGACAACATAACACAAATCTTACATTAGAAGAATATAATAATAAATTTAATAAAACTTTCTCTAGTGTTACTAAGGGATTAGCAGCCGATGCAGGTTCTTTCTTATCTGGTAGAGATGCTACAGTATCTCAATCAATGGAGTCTAGACGTATTGTTGAAGATGCTGGTAAAAAAGTAACTAAAATAAGAAAGAAACTAGAAGATATTGCTTCTCATATGTGGGAAAAAGAAGGTAAAAAGTTTAAAGGCTTTAATCTTACTAAAGAAACATATGGTACATTATGTGCAGAAGTAATTGATAAAATTGTAATGCTACTAAACGGTTTAGATGAGGATAAATTAGATAAAGTTTTAGAATCTGCCGGTAAAATGAGAATGAACTTTGCTGAAAATGCAGGTAGTGATTTTGTAAAGGGTATTACTTTTGGTGCTGTTGATTTAGACCCATTTGTAGATGCTTGGGATGACGGTTATAAAGGTTTGTCATACTTAGGTCTAGATGAAGATAAATTTGAAAATACTGATGTTGTTAAATGTATTGGTGGTATAGCATCTGTATTTGTAAAATCTTGTGGAGGTGCTAAATTAAAATGGAAAATCATTGATATTGTAATCACTACATTTGGTAAAGGAATGTCAGCTGATGGTAAAAAAATTGGTGAAAATGAAAAGAAAATGGTAGAAGAAAGTAGTAAAGATATAGAAGAGATCAATAATCAATATACAGCAGCTCAGCAACAATTTAAAGTAGCAGGTCAATCTCAATCCGTTGCTATTGATTCTAATGGTAATGTAACTACTGATAATATTGTAACAAATGCAAATGCTAATAATAAACTTTCTGCTACAAATACTTTACAAACAGCAACTTCTCCATTAAGTAAAATCAGTAATAAATTTTCTGAAATTATAAATAATGCAGTTGGTGGATTTACTGGTGGATTAGATAATATTGAAGAGTTATTTAAATCCTTATCTAGTAAAAATAAGAGTACTAACGAAGCAATTGATGCTATGACACTATTGCCAACTGATAAGAAATATTGGAAGATTGAATTAGATAGTACAAATCCATTTGTTAGTGCTATATTTAACTTTATGGAATCTATGAACAGAGTTGTTAAAGCTCCATTTGCATTGGCAGCAGCTTCTCTAGGTAGCGGTCTTGAAGTTATTTCTAGTAACTCCGCTGATAACGGTGGATCTGCTCAAACTGTAAATGATTCTAGTGGTAATACTGGTAGTTCAACAGCTTCTAATAATAATGCTTCTTCTGGCTCTACATCTTCCAAGAGTAGTGGAGGATTCTTAAGTAAAGTAGCAAGTAAAGGTAAAAGTATATTAAAGAAAATTGGTGGTGCATTTAAGAGTCTATTTGGTAGAGGCGTTGATGATGAATATACCGATGACACAGGTTATGGTGATGATCCATTCCATATTTATCAAAGAGACTATAAAAGATCATATAAAACAAATGGCGATACAGAAAATCAAACAGTAGCAGATTCTGGTTGTGGCCCAGCCGCAGCAGCTTCTCTATTAAGAATATATGGTAAAAACGGTAATATGAATAATGCTGTTAGTTATGCACTTAATAATAACTATAAAGAAGTAAATGGTGGTACTTATCCCCAATACTTCAACGATTATCTAAATAAGAATGGTATTAGTACCAACTCTAATGCAAATAATAGAGATGTGGTAAATAGTCTTATTCATAATAAACCAGTTATATTAATGGGTCAAGATGCATCCAATAGTGGTAGAACTCCATATGGATCTAAGTATTCTCACTATGTCGTTGCTAGAGGACTTGATTCTAATGGTAATGTAATAGTAGAAGATTCTGAAGATAAAAAGGGTTCTACTAGATATAGCCTTGCTGATACTTTAAGAAATTCTTCTGTAAGAATTACTACAGGTAGTGGAAAATATGGTAGAGCTAAAGGTACTGTGTTAGATAACTTTGTTAGTGGTGTTAACTCTGTAATGGCTTCTTCTGTTACAAACATCTTAGGCAATTTATCTAGTAGTATAGGATATAGCGATGGTAGTAGCGGTAGCACATCATCTAGTGGTAATACTGGTAGTAGCGGTGGTACTGTTATCGCTGGTACTAATGGAACAATAAGTGATCTAACAAAAGACTCCGATGTTAAAACAAAATGTGGTTATACAGCTGAACAATTAACAGCCGCTATTAAAGCTATACATCCAGAAGGTTGCTCTGCTGAACAATTCCCAGAAGCAGCTATTAATGTAGAAAAATCTAAAGGTCTTAATGCATTATTTATAATTGCTGCTGCTATTCAAGAACATGGATGGGATGGTAAAGTTGGTATTAATACAACTGGTGCTAACTGGGGTAACTGGAATGTATTTAATATTATGGGTAGTCCTCATGCATCTAATGGTAAATGGAAAGACTACACTGATCTTACCGATGCATTTAATGGATTTGGTGATCTTATTCTAGGTAGCACTTATTATGGCGCTGGATTAAAAACACCTGAAGCGATTGGTAATAGATATTGTCCTCCAGATTTAGAAGAAAATGCAAATTATGGTCAATGGGGCGAATCAGTATGTAATGTTGCTCAAAATATCGTAAAACACATTCCTACTTCTGGATCTGGTCGTGGTAATAATAAGATTGAACCAGCAATAAATAAAAAATTAATAAATAATGTTACAGATTCTATTAGTTATGGAACAGTATCTGCTCTTAATGGTGGATATGGTAAATGGGGTCGTGATGGTGAAGAAGATACAACAGCTACTGATAATACCACAACAACAGATACTTCAACAGAAACAACTGATAGTACTACAACTACTACTGATGTATCATCATCTAGTTCTAGTAGTGCTTCTGAATCTGCCGGATTATTAAGTAAACTAACTGAATATACAACTAATCTTACTAAGGGTGTATTTGGAGATTTTTACGATGCATTATATGGTAAAACAGAAACAAGTACAACTACACCAACATCTGGTAATACTATTACTGGTACATTATCTTCTGGTGATTCAACTGCTAATATGAAAACCTTATTTAGTTACTTTACATCTCAAGGATTAAGTGATAATTTAGCTGCCGGTATTCTTGGTAATATTAAAGCTGAATCTGGTTTTAATCCTAACGTATTATACGGTGGTTCTATTGGTACTATATTTGATCAGCAATCGTTAGCATACGGTCTAATTCAATGGACAGGTTCTGATGCAAGAGCTAGCTTATATAACTGGTGTACTGCAAATAACTGTGATCCTGACACGTTAGATGGCCAGGCTAAATGGATAGTTGCACAAATTAAAGGTATAAATCTAAGTGACGAAGCAAATAATGCTAATGCTTCTAAATTTAATGGTAGTACCGGTAGAGGTACTATGACATATAATGCTCAATTATTTAATGCTAGAGGTTCATTTGAAACATTTAATACTTATTCTATAGAAAAAGCTACAAAATTATGGCTAGAATGTGTAGAAAGACCTGGTGATGTAAATAGTTTCTTACAAGCTAGAGTAGAAAATGCTAAGCAAATACTTGCAGAATGTAAAGGAACTAGCAGCGGTTCTGGAAGAGGTAGAGGAATAATTAATAAAGCTTTATCTAAACCTAATAAACTAAGAAAGAGAAGATTTGGCAGAGGTATTTGGGGTCGTGATGGTGAAGAAGAAACAACTACCACTACAACAACCACCACAACGACAGAAGCAGCAGATACTTCTACATCTGAAGATGAAAATACTGGTGTAACATATAGTAATCCTATAGGTCCAACTAAACCAGATAACTCTACTGATGATACTACAACCGATGGTACTGCAACAACCAATGATTCCGATACAACATCGAGTACAAATAGTAATGGTAGTGATACTTTATTAAGTAAACTTACAGATTACGCTTCTAAAGCTGTTAAGGGAGTATATGGTGATTTCTATGATGCACTATATGGATCTGATACATCTTCTAGCGAATCTGATGTTTCATCATCTAATGTAACTGGAAATAGCACTATAACTCAAGGAACTGGTGTACCATATGAAACCTATAAACACTGGAAACAAGGTGATTATGGAACATATCCAGCACCTTGGGCAAGTAAGAACATTGCAACTGGTGGGGGATATGATACATGTGCTGATAGTGGTTGTGCACTTGTATCCTCGGCTATATTATTAGTACACTCCGGATCTATAACCGATAGTTCATTTGACCCTGGTGTATTTATTGATGACGTTGTTGCAAGAGGAGCTACAAATTATAAGGGTGAATGGTCAAGTCTAGATACATTAATGGATTATAAAAATTCTGGTATTATGACAGGTGTAGATTATCAAAAATGGTGTTTTGGTCAAGACTTCACTCAATCTGCATCTTGGGATACTATATATAATACATTATTAAAACAACTACAAGATGGTTATTATGTAATGATACGTGTATCTATTCATGGTACTTGTGGTCACTTTGTAGCGTTAGATTATATTGATACATCTTCTAAAACTATCTATATAATGGACCCTGGTTCATCTCATAAAGAAAATTTAACTGATTATTCTGGAAGAATTCTTGGTTATGCAACATTTAAAACTAATGCATCTAATGCTAGTCAATATATTCTAAATGGCAAAAGAAGTGGTTCTGGTAGAGGTAAATTTAGTAAAAATACATCTTCATTTATAAATACAGGTAGAGGAAATAATAATAAATACACATTTGCTAATATTAATTCTTCTGTAAATAAGAGAATTGGTAGACAAATGATGAAATATACTAAACCTGAGCATTTCTATCCACCTACTGGACAAGGAAGAGGTGTATCTGGTTTAGTAAGCTATGATCAAATTAAAAACAATACAAATTCTACTTCTACAACATCAATGACTACTTCCCCTAATAACAATAATCAAATAATTGCTTCTAACAATTATATTGGTTCGGCTTCTACTATCGGAACTTCTTCTGGTGGTAATGGTATAGATTTGAATCAATTGATTAGCTTAATATCTATTATAGCAAATAATGCTGATAAGATGGATGCAATATTACAGTTATTAGGAGCTATTGCAACTAATACTCAAAATACATCTACAGCTATTTCAAATAATAATAAATCTAAAACAACAAATAATAATGGTCTATCTGCATTGAGAAATGCATTAGATTCAAATAGTTCTGGAATAGATATTGCAAAAGCAGTTTATCAAATAGCAAAAAGTTAAATAATAGAGGGTTGGATTGCTCCAACCCTCATATTTTTATGTCAAGAACATTAGTATAATATTCAAAATAATAATAAGGAGGTTTAGTAATGTCTTACAATTATGTATACCCACTAAATATGAATAAGATAGCGGAAACATTTTATGCTAAAAAAGCAAGCGATCTATCTAATAGTGGATTTTATATTATATGTAAAACTGATACTAATATTTATGCATCTAGTGAAAAAGCACTTGCAAATGCAAATGTAACAACAGAAACAGATAAAGCAATGATGAGAATAAAAGGTAAATCGTCTGCTAGAATATATGATGTAGTTAAAGATCATAATAGAATATTGGTTAAAATATACGCAGGTGCTAAAGAAGCTTGGTTATATATTGGAACAGTACAAGCATATGGTAGTTCAACAGGTAGTTATTATAGATGGACAGTTGGTCCTACAGTTAATATAGGTGCAACGAAAAATTGTCTTAAAAAATTTAATATAAGACGATTTAAAGAATCAAATACACCTAATAGATATGCTAATTTAAATTTAAGTGTAACAGAAATAGATGCTAGTAGAGTATTGAAAACAAATCAAAGCGAAATAGATGGTGCTGATAATAATACTGAAGAAAAAAGAACAAATACAACAGATAATATAACTAATACTAGTACAGCAACTGGAGAATCTGGAGTAACATATGAATTTGCTGTAAAGGCTGCTCCAAATACTTACTATTATGATATTGGTAAATATATAAGAGATAACTCTTACGAAGCATATGCATCTCAAAATACTATAAACTCTGGTATTGATTATAGTAAACTTAAATATATATTTGGTATTCCATACCAATATCTTCCTACAACAGATTGCAGAGTTGGAGATGATTTCTCGGATGAAATAGAACAAGCTGGATATGAATTTGCTGATAAAATTATATCTAGAATGCCGCTATTATATGTAACTCCAGGCAATACATCTTTTATGGGTAATGCAGGTTCCAAAGAAAATTATAGAACATTCTTACTTGGTAAATTAGGTGTAAGTGGTGCTACATCTGGTGAAAATGATATAATGGAATCTTCCTTAGAAACTATGCTTGGGGAATATAATGGTAAACTATATACATTAACACCAGCATATAAAGAATATTTTGAATATGTAAATCCATTATGTCGTGCTGGTGCAATATTCCTAGATATTGGAGAATTATCATTTGAATCAGAAACAACAGGTGGATCTAATAAATTTCAAAATTATAACTGGGGTATTAACCAAGGTATAGCATATGAAATTTATACTGAAGAAGATAGTACAGAAGATGATACTAAAGAAGATATTACAGAAGATGAAGAAGAAAATACAGATAATTCAGATGGTAAAAAGGCTAAATTTGATGAAGATTATTCTGATTTCTTTGAATCAACTATAGAAAAAATCAGTGAAAAAATAAGCGATTTTGAGAGTAGATTATATTATGGTAACTCTATAGCTTTCTATATAAATTCTGATGCATCGTTTCAAGATTCTTTTGGTAATGAAACAACAGAATCTTCTTTATCTTCTCTTATAAATGGTCTATCTGATAAAGCTAGAGAAATACAATTCTTATTAGGTACTTCTAGACAAATGGTTGGTGAAGCATTTGATAAAGTAGATGGTACTCTTGGTCCAATAAAACAACAAATTGATTCTATAGTTAATAAAGTCGCTGGTGGTAATTCTATATTTGCTACAATTGCAAATAGTGTTAAAACTATTGTTTCTGGTGGTAGATTACAATTTCCGCAAATATGGTCTAATAGTTCTTTCTCAAAATCTTATAGTATATCTATTAAATTAAATACCCCAAGTACAGATAGGGTTTCTTGGTGGTTAGATATATATGTGCCACTATGTCATCTTATGGGATTGATTCTTCCTAGATCTGAATATATTAACTCTTATACTACACCATTTATAGTAAAAGCATTTTATAAGGGTATGTTTAATATAGATATGGGTATTATAACAGAAATGACATTTACTAAAGGTAAGGAAGGTTCATGGACTAAAGACGGTTTACCTACTGTAGTTGATGTAAGTTTCACTATTCAAGACTTATATAGTACAATGTCTATGACATCTACAGAAAGTATGTTTAAAGGAAAGACATTACAAAATGTAGCTGAGATGGACTATATAGCAAACTTATGCGGTATTAATATAAATGAGCCTGATACATTTAGAATGATTAGATTATGGTGTGCATTCAATATTTCTAATAGAGTATATGACTTCATTCCTAACCTTGAAATGGGGGTTGAAAAGTATATTGGCAATAGAGTATTGAGTGCTTATAATAATTTTTGGTTTTAAAAATATCATAACTATATAGTAAGGGTAATAATAATTACTCTATAATGGGTTAATGTCGGTATTTGTGTCTCCTGAAAAATAATCCACTGATAGGGTTGTTCCTATCAGTGGATCCTTTTGCAAAATACCGTATCTGTAACAATTAATTAAAAGGAGGTACTTGAATGGGTAATTTAAAAAAGAAAATGCAAGATTATAAAAATAAATATGGAGATATACCGCTAGATTATAAAGAACGTCTAGAATGGATGTGTAATAAATATAAAATATCTTCAAATGATATGGATTATATTTTATATGAGCGTGATAGAAGAATGAATTCTCTATATTACACTAGTATAAAAGTTATATTATATCAAGTACCTCAAGGTGCTAAACGTCCTAGGTATAGATTCGTTAATAGAAAGAACCTTATATCAGCGGCTATTTCAGATCCAGGATATATACATGTATATTCTCCTGATGCTGCTAGTAATCACGATTATATGAAAAGGCTTGTAAATGAACAAGAATTCATACAATTAGAACATCTTATTTGTACTCCATGTGATGTTTGTTATAAAGCCTATTTCCCCACACCTAAATCATATAATAAGACTGAGACGTTTATGGCTGAAATAGGACTTAATAGGCCACTGGTAAAACCAGACTTTGATAATATAGAAAAGCTATATGCAGATATGTATAATAGTAATGTATGGATTGATGATGCTCTTACAGTAGATGCTACGATAGGAAAGTTCTATTCTATATTACCAAGAGTTGAGATTGATCTTAATTATCTTAATGCTGTATATTGTAAACAGCAATATGATAATATAACAAGCAGAAAAGATTATCAAGAAAACATGAACTTATCATTTATTTAAGAAAGAGGTAAAGAAATGAATACTTTTGTTAGAACTTCAAATGTTAAATCCATTAATCAAATCAGAAAATATCTATGGGAAAATGTATACTCTAAATTCCCAAACTTAGATAAATTAGTTAAACTCATTGGTGAGGAAATTAAAAACAATTATTCTATAGAAATAGAATCTTTTCAAATTTATTTTCAGTCAATGAGTATGAATATTATATTTGCACAAGATATTGTATATGATAGTAATCTATTAACATGTATTAATGAAGGATATAAAAAATATGTCCAAGAAACTGTTGGTAAGTTAAAAGATGACGAAATGAATAATGCTTGGTTAAACAATTATGATAAATTTACTATTGTTACATTTAAAGGAAGACGAGAACTTATTATTGGATTATAAAAATTGCAGGTAACCAATTAAGGTTACCTGCATATATTTTACTTCTTCATATCTTTAAGCATCTTTTCAATATATGCTTCATCAACATTAATAATCTTTAAAGAATCTAGTGCAGTTACAAAGGTACAAATGGTTTCACAATGTTCAACAATCTTATCCATATTAAGTCTGGAATTATCAACGAATACTTTACCAGCAGATTCGTTTACAATAGCAGCTTTGGAAAGGGTATATACCATTTGTTCCAGTACATTTTTAGTCTTACTATTTCTAATATCAGTTGCTCTTCTCTTACCTAAAGCAATATAGCCTTCTTCAATTTTGGCAGCTTTTTCTTGTTCTTTCTTACTATTTACTTTCTCAGCAAGTTTCTGTTTGTTATTTTCGACTTTCTTCTGAGTCTTAGATAAAGATGCTGCAAGTTCTGCCTTTTCACTCATATTAGTATTCATGAATTCAGCAGCTTGATCTTGTACTCTATCAGTAATCTTATCAACAGCATCTCCAACTTCAATCTTACTTAACTTATCATAAAATTTATCTTTATCTTTCTTGTCAGGTTTAAAAGATTCAGGATTATCTTTATCAGCTCTTTCAAGAATAGATTCTACTGTAGTTTCAATTATATATGCCATCTCAGACATAATATAAGAAGTGCCTCTAAACTTCTTTAAAAGTTTCATAGATCCTTCTTCATTTACAAAATTCGTTACTAACTGTCTTACTAACTTTTGATGATACTGTTCTCTTACAAGTACAGGATTTAAACAGTTATCTACAATAGCTACTAATCCTTCAGTAACATATGCATCAGTAAGCTTCTTTTTATAATCAATATAAGAATAATCTACTCTATTACGAGAATTAAGTTTATTCCAAATAGCAGCTCTGTCTGCGGCTTCAGATAAATAGGCTAATCTTTCTTTAGACTGATTGTAACTTTGTTTAGCCTCTTTTCTTGCAGCAGCTTCAAGCATAAGTTTAGTATCTTCGTACATATTACAATCCTCCTTTTGATATTATTAATATGTTTAAGAGGTTACCACACGTATGTTTATATACGGTGTACCATCCAAATCATCTGTATCTACATGTAAGAATTCTGGAACCATAGATAACATTTCCATATTCTCAGTAGATATAATATGCTGATTAATAGCATCATAAATATTGAATGAAACGAATTCAAAATAAATAAGATATTCAGCAAATTCAGATTCTATCATAGTAGTAATGTTCGGGAAGTGGATATCATCTAATTGATCAAGTTTCTCAAGATATCCCTTAATACTATCCTTAATATTAGTTATAATGCTAGCAGCATCACTATCTTCATTATAGAACTTAGCTCTAAATGTCATAGTCAATGCAACGTTATCAATCAACTCTGTTGTAGCATCTCCATCATCATCTGTCAAGTGATACATATTAGATGGACCATAAGTATTGAAGAACTTGTAATCTAAACCAAATGTACATTCCAATGGAGAAATAGCATCAAGAACATAGTTAATCTTCTTCTTCATTTCTTTAATAAATGTATTAACTCTTTCTTCAGTATTCCAATAAAAATATCTTACACAAGGTACTCTATTAATAATATAAGATTCAATCTGATCATTAGCAGGACTAAAGATATCATTTGTCTTAATAGAAGTCACATAAGAATTCATTATATTAGAATAGTCATATAGTAGGTTAATACCCTGATAAGTACTATATACATTTGTCAATACCATCTGTCTTAATGTATAATTATCAATATATCCAGATTCTTCTTTCTCTACAGGAATAGTCATAGTAAATTCAGTATTTTGTGGTACAGAGTTATATAGAGATTCAGACTTAGAATTATTAATAGCTACATATTGACTTGTTAATCCATCTGTATACGTCTTAGGAGTTGGAATATCATACTTGTATAAAACAAATATCTTCATTTCAGTATTTAGATTTAAATAAGCACTAGATGCATAGAATTTGGATCCTCTTAAATTATCTAACCAGCCACTCTTAAGCATTTGATCGTAATCTACAGGACGAGCATTATTAGCATCTGTATAGAAGCATCTATATCTTTCATAGAATAGCTTCTTTGCTTCTTCTGTATTTAATGGATCATCTCCACCAATCTCATTAGCAATTTCATCCAATACTTCTTTTACACCAATATAAACATCGTTATTATCATCTACAATATCAGTAATATCCAAATCTTTATCTTCTTTAGATGATGTGGTAAATGGTCTAGAATACAAATTAACTTCATATGGAATACCATTTGCAAAATCATCATCGCCAGTAGTAGATCCAACATACTGAGCAATAGAATACATTATTGGTTTGGAAGCCGTATTATTTTTGCCTTTCTTATAGAATACTGCGATTACTTGAGTTCTATTGATCATATTATTATCTATAGATCCAGTGTTTGGTTTTAAGTTTATACTAATCGTATACTTATATCTATTATCAGACAGATAAGAAGTTCTACAAGTTTTAACACTAGGAAGAATAAACTGTACTGGAGATTTACTATTAATACAATCAAATTCTTGATATCTTGTTTCGTTAATAATATCAAGATAATAAGATGCTGTAATTCTATGAGAATCTATCTCAGCATTATCTTTAAGAACTATACTTAATGGTGTAGTATATAAGAACTTGGTTATCTTAGATATTAGCACAATATAAGTATTGTCGAAATTCTTTTGATCATCTGAAATACTAGGAATAATATATCTATAATGAGCAAGATCTCCAGTTTCAGTTTGTTCATTTACCATAACTTCTATACTTATAATCTTACCATCATTCTTTTCTATAGATAATACTTCACCTAAAGTCCAAGTAGATGGATCTTTATAATAAAAACTTGAATTTGTATCTGATCCATTATAGGTACTGAATCTAATCAAATCTCCTTCAGTTAATGTCATGGAATCAAAGTTATATTTACCCTGACCATCATAAGAATATACATCAATAGTATTAATAGAATCTAGAATTAACCATGTGTTACTACCACCATTAATATATCTAGATATAATATTATTATAGAATGTCTCTATATAACATATTTTGTTTTCATAGCTTAAAGATCTTATATCTGTAAAGTAATCAGGTACCCAGACATTTCTATTAATATTCTCTGGATCTAATACAGTTACAGGTGCTTCAGAGAATTTAGTTGTTGAATCTACAAATGAAATATTTGTATACCAAAGATAGAAATTAACATTAATATCAGTTGTATTATTACCACTTACAACAAGATCAAAAGGTATGTCTATTACACACTTATTTTCTTTATCTACTATATTTCCAGAAGTATCAAATACTCTTGGTCTATAGAATCTTACGGCAGTAATAAGATCATCATATTCAGAATTAACTTGTATAGATGATATAGTATATTTATAACTTCCATCATCATTAGTAGTTCGTACTAATCTTACAGTTAAATATTTGCCATTTTCTGAATTAGGATCATCAGATATTACTCGTCCACTAGTAGAATTTTCATATACAATTACTTTAGCAGCGGATAATTCAGCTACATCTCTCTTTGGAAAGTGAGTAGTAGTTGTTATACTTCCATTTACTTCTTTCCATTCTATTTCCAAATCATGAATATCCATATAGTTAGATCCAATAGGAAAGAAAGTTAATAATACTGTGTTTAGAGGTATCTTTACATTACGAAGATTACAATTTCTACATGTGCCATAAAACCAATTATCATATAATTCTTCTTTATTAGGTTGCATATTCTTTATATTCTTAGAATAGAATAGCTTAAAATATACAGAAGAATTCTCATGAAAGTCATAAGATAATTCCGGTTTCTTTGTTTTATATTCAAAATCAGGAATTTCTAGCTCATGTTCAAAAGATGTTCTATATGGTGACTTAGCCCACGTAGCCATACTTTTATCAGTAGGAGTTCCTTGATAAGTTGTATAACCATCTACATCATAAAAAGAATAGTTTGTTTCTACATTAGATACTTTCTGTTGTAAATATCCAATAAAATTATTCTTAAGTAATGGTAAATTTGCTCCATCACCAAACTTATAATAGTATATAGGAGTACCACTTTCTAGATAGATCTTTCCATTATATGAATCTCGTCTAGTACTCTCCATGTAAATAGGAATGGTGTTTGTAGGAACAATATTTAATTGAGAGTCTTTCATTAAATTATATATATAATATACTCTGTCTAATATATTATCTTCTTTTCTAAATACATGAAGAACAGAGTTTTCATTATTAAGACTATTGAAGAAATTTCTCAAGTCAGTAAGAGTTGTTATACTTCCTCTAGATAAAGCTTCTTTAGGAATAATATGTTGTAACTGTTCAATAGTCTGTCTGTCAAGTCCACCTGTAGAACCATCCTCACCTCTTTGAGCTACAATTACATATAGATTAGTATATCTATCTGAAGTTAATCGTATTGTCTTTTCTTCAGAATATTCAAAATTACCAGCAGAACCATCAGTCGTATATAGCTGAATTACTATATCAGAGTTTGCAGGTGGTTGATAATTGGTAGGATCAAATCTAATTCTGATCGTATTACTATTAATATATTGATAATAGCAATACTTTTGTTCTGCTATCTCTTGATTATACAATCCATCATATACTGGATTAAGATATACAGTTTTTCCTTCACTATCTGTAGAAGAATCAGATGGTTCTTTTACAAGTACACTAAAATGACTCATCTGTTTGTCAAATGAGAAATTAATAGTTTTATTAGCAATCACATCGGAATCAAGAATCTTTTCATTAATTTCTTTATAATAAACTTGATGTAAGTTTGTTGATAATACAACCATATTATCTTCTTCATAATTAAAGATAGAAATAGGTGGTAAGAAAGGATTCTCAAGATCAGATATTGGATTTTTATGATCCATGTTATATGTCGCTGTGTACACATAATTACGATCACTACCATTTGTACTATCATTAAGATTTACATAATTAATAGTGATATCATAATCTGGATGAAATTCAAATTCATCAAACTTTAATGCTGTATCGGCAGTAAGAGTAAACTTACCGTCTATCATGTTTGCTTTTAATGCTTTTTCTGGAAACATCAAAAGTACCTTCATATTAGCCGCCGTAGCAGCTACTTTCTCAACACCAAGAGATAATGCATGAGTAATAACATTTCTATCAAACTTAGCTCTTGTAGGAATAGCTTCGTTTGATAACTCAGATGCAGTTACAATAGCATTCTGTAATAAAGACGAGAATTGATATCCCAGATAACCATACATACCAACCATTAGAGTTTCTTTTGTATCTCCGTCTTTAGTAATACCATCTATATTTACTTTCTTTATATTGTCTACAAACTTAGTAATATCATATATATCAGAATTGAGAATCTTCTGTGATGTCGTTTCTTCTGTTTTTTTTACAGACATAGTTAACCTCCTTTACTAAGCGTTAATTAACCCATAATAATCTATGAAATCCATCAGACTTATTATTTGTATTTTGACCAGTTCTTAATGAACCACCTTTAAATATTTTTCCATCTGGTGTCATTATTAATGGAAGACCAACCCAAGTTTTACCATCAGTAATAGTATTTATTTCACCCCAATTAGCAATAGCTTTTGTAATAGAACTAGAATAAGCTGATATATTCATTGATCTGGATGTAAGATAATTTAATTCTGCTAAATTAATAGGATCCATATCTTTTACAAATTGTGCTTTCCAGTTAACAGAAAATTTAATATTACCTTCGATATTAGATATTGTTCCTCTAGGTACAGACATTGGAGTACACCCTGTAGCCTTAGCCCAATACATAATTCTGCCAGTATCATCAACAATAACTTTCCAAATAGATAATGCTTCTGGATATATCTTATTTATAATATAATCATATCTAGTTGGCATTATCTCTTCCATGTATTTAGCTCTAAAGTATTCATCATATATCTTAAATAGCATATATACATCTAAATACTTAGTATCTTTAAACTCTAAAGTAAAATCATATTGAAGATCAGAAGCAATAGAACCTTCTCTATAGCTTGTATTAATTTGATATAAGTTTTGGTTATTCAATACATCTGTAGCTGTGATGTCTGGCAAATCAAATGTACTTGTGACCATATTTGATAGTAATGGTATAAATTTATTACTAAAATCAATATTTACACCACCATAATCACGAGTTCCAGCATTACCTTTAAAGTATTGCTGTAACGAATAATAACTTAATTTATATCTATTAAATGCTTCGATAAAAAATGGTATATTCTTAAGCTTACTATACATTTTATAAGGTTCACCAGTTTCTACTAAATGCAGATCAGGTCTAGAGAAAAACAAGTATTCTCTAGTTCCAGTAACAAGTTCATGTGTAGGATCTAAATAGCCATATCTACTAAACTTATTAAACCTATTGTTTAACATGTCTTCTGGATCAGATAATGTACTTCCGTATAGCATATTTTTATACTGACTATCTGTAAATTGCATGTCAGAATCTTCGTATTTTTTTATTTTAGAATTTACAGATTCTTTTTTACCTTCACCTGTTACAATATATTTACCATAATCCCATGATGTTTTATAATTATCGTCATCTGTATTTTCTATTCCATCTGCACCATTATCTACTCTTTCTTTAACAATATGTGCATAACCATCAGATATGTGCTCATTCCAACCAGCTAACTCTGAAGCATAATTCAAATCTTTCCCTTTATGATAAGTATTCATAAAAGAAAATTTTGCATCTGTCGACATTGTTTATCCTCCTTTCTTCCTATTCTCAGGATTTATTATGATGTTCAACTCGGTAAAGTAATACACATTTATATACTATTATAATGATAAAAATAAAGTGTATCATTTTAGCACCCTATAACTTCAAAGAAAAGGTTGTACAAAAATAGTACGAAAATTTTATTCAATGTTATAGGAGGATTTTATTATGAATACAATTGACATGCATAACTGTATGGTAAACAATATGGAATGGGAGGCAAGAAAAGCTGCCGAGTTAGATGCAATTTATAACAACCGTTATAACGAATGTAATGGCAATAATAATTCTTTCGACCGTCAATATGATGATCCAATAGATATGTCTTATTTTGATGAAAGACTTGATACTATTGAAAGAAAAATTGATGAATTGAGAGATCTTATTGTTGATAGTACATCGAATAATAATGGGTTATTTGTATTTGCTCCAAAGAAAAATATTAATGCCGGAGTTTCATTTGGTCTTACCGAAAATCAATTTAATGCTCTTTTAGGACGTATTTCAAAATAACAGATGTCGTTAGTTGATACACTTTATTTTTTTGAACATTCCTATAAAATTCGAACAAGGAGGTAAAAATATGTACGGAAGAGAATACTTTCATGAATCTGTTGTTCGAGATATTGTAGACGTGTTAACTTCTCTCAAGGATTATGATGAAGTGCAATTCATCAATAACGCCAAAGCAAATAGAAGTTTCAAGTCTATTACATCTGCAACAAAAGATTTAATTCTTACTTTCCCAGTAATGGTAAGCTCTGATATTGAACCAGACAATGCTATTATGATTGCTAAGGCACATGAAAAGAAAATGGCATCATTACTTCATATTCTTTTTACTGCAATTAGTGTAGAAAACAATGAAGATGTATTTGATTATGTTAAAAAATTCCATTCCAATATGGGTAGTATGAATGGTACACTTGATGACTACGTTGAAAGTCTTGATAAGCTAGCTTCTACATTTGGTGAATCATACGATCAAACTCTTAAAATTGATAAGGCTGTATTAAATACAGTTCTTGAAGATTTGAAAGAATCTAATTATGTTTTACCAGATGATACTAAAGAATCTAGTCTTGAATCTTTCAAAATTATTCCTGGCTATCGTACAGGAATGAATGATATGATTATTCAAGAAGCAAGATCTAATAGAAATGGTGATATTTTTTTTAGTGGCGAAAGAGATGCAGCTGCATATATTGCTGGTCGTGGATTAGATTTAAATTATGATGTTTCTAAACTGGATACTCAGTATCCAGATGGTGCAAAATTTCCAGATGGTACAATTGCTAGTAATTATACAAGAAGTAGACTTAGAACTGCATTTACTACAATGAATTACGAAGAAAAGCATAACAATAATAATTATGGTGGCAGAATTGATTATAAATCTGGATTTGCAAATGATAAAGATTATGCAGATTATCTAAAAAACATGGCAGATTATCATGGAAAAGCAATTTTAAATAATGAATATAAAAAAGCAAATGAACTACAACCTACTATGATGGTAGTTAATTTTATTCGTCATTCAGATGATCATGGTGATCATATTAACACAGCAGTTGTTGGAATCAAAGCTAAGATTTATCCAGTTTCTTCTGCTGATATTTGTAACAGAATTTCTAGTAAGCTTGATGATAAGAATGTACTAACTAACTTTATAAGAGCTACTACAAATGAAATTGCATTTTTCCGTGATTTCTTATTTGCTATTGATAAAGCTAAGATCGATGCTACTTCTTATAGTAAGAAAGCTACATCTAATAAGCTTTGGAAAGTTCTAGAAAGAAGATCTCAAAAGAGTAAGTTTAGACGTTCATTAAAGATGTATAATGACGCTACAGCAATTTCTACTCTAGTGTTATCTGAGAATGATGTAGAATATCTAAAGAAAGTTAATGATGTAGATATTCTAAATGTAGGTAAAGCTAGAAAGATTTTAGATGCATATAACTTTATGTGTATCTGTATCCTCAATCAGTCTACAGAAGTTGCGTCTATTCTTTATGATACTGGTGACGATACTTACGAGATGATTCCTTTCTCTGGACTTGAAAGAGAAGCTAGTGATAATAGTTATAAGAAGATGGTAAATCTTCTATCTAAGGTTAGTAGATAAATTATAGAAAGGAGGTTTATATAAATGGCTATTTTTTCTGATTTAGAATTAGAAGGTATTTTAAATGAAGCAGAAGATGAAAGAAAGTATAAGGACAAAGTAAAGGATAATATTAAAGATATTAAAGACACTGCTAAGAAGGCAAAAGATAATGCGAAGAATAATTCTTGGATTGGTAAGAAAATGTCCTCTAAGAATGAATCTGGTATGCAGACTATTACATTTAAAGAAGATGCAGACGGAAATGTCCTAGAAAGTTCTCTAGATGAAGGAACTAAAGAGTCTAGATTTGAAGTAAAAATTGGCGATAATGGTAAAAACAAAAAGGAAACTGTTACTAAACATCGTCATTATGATTTTGAATTTGGACTTGGTAATAAACGTGTAAGAGATTCATATGATAGAAAATATGTCAAATTAGAAGATGATGATTCTCTTGAGGAATCTGAAAAAATCGATCCTGAAAAAATTACAAGAGATCTTACCAATACTACAGCAGTTAAGATTGAAAAAGAAAAACAAGACTGGACTAATGAACCAGGTGCTAAAACTGGTGAAATGATTGGAAATATTGCTACTGGTGGTAACTTTCTAAATGATGCTGGCAAGAAGGTTGGTAGAGGTATTGGTTCTAAAGTAGACGATTTTATTCATAAAAAGAATAGAGAACGTCGAAAGCTAAAAGAAGATTCTGAAGTTATTTATAGAAGTCCAGAATATAACCGTGTTATTGACGAGTTTTTTGACTTTACAGATAGAGAAACTCGTAAGGTTCTTTTAGCTGTAAATGAAGCTGATCAGAATAAGATTCTTGTTTCTTTAACTTCTAAGCTATACGATAATGTAGTAGATAAAGTAGATGATATCGATTTTGGTGAGATTGAAATGTCTAAAGGTGATATTGAAAAGCTTCCTAATTTCGAGACACTACATGAATGTCTAAATAATATGGCTAAATTATTGATTGAGTTTAAGCAAGATACACATCCAGTAGATCAAATCGCTGAATGTATTTCTAATATGATCGATACTAAGGATATGTGGAAAAAAGCTTATGCTTTAAATGTAGAACTTCCTATGATTACTTATAATACTATTGTATTAGCAATTATCGAAGCTACTTCTTATATGGTATCTATGTGTGTAGAATTTGTTAAGTCTCCATCAGAAGATACAATGAAGATAATGATTGATAAGTCTGCTCTTACAAAGTCTAAGAGTCATATGATTCTTAAGAATATCGAATCTTTCAACTCCGCATTTAGAAAAGATCAAGTACAAAAGGCTATGTGGCATGTTATCGATGAATCTTCTAAAAAGAAGAATTTTGTTGGTCTTGGTATTTATACTGGTCTTGGTGTTGGTGCCGCTGTTGTTGGTATTGCAGGTTTATTATTCTGTATCATTCCTTTAATCAGAGAACTAATCTTTTTATTCTATTATACTAGAGTAAGAGTTTCTGACTTCTTTGAAGTGCAAGCTGATCTATTACAAGTATCTTCTTATAATGTAGAGAATAATAGATTAGATCTAACTAAGGAAGAAAGAAAGAAGATTGCTGCTAAACAAATGAAGACTGCTGATAAGTTTAGAAAGGCTTCCAGATTCATCGCTATTGAAACTGCTGAAGCTGAAAACAAAGCAGTCAAAGAAATCAAAAAAGAAGATAACAAGAAATATAAAGTTGGTGATGTGGTAGATGAACTACCTGACTCAGCAGCTTCAAGTTCAGCATTATTCTAAATGCTTTAAACTTTTAACTATAAACATATAAATAAAATGTGTGTATTAAAATCTTTTAATATTTAAAACGAATATTTAATTACGATACTTAATATTAAGGAGGTAATAATTAATGGGTATTTATACTTCTAATAGATATCTAGGTGAAGCATATGATTATGCTTCTGAAATCCCTGTTAATGAAGCATATGACGCAGCTTTCGGTTGTGCACATATCTTAGCAGATTGCCAAGTTAATGATATGGCTCTGTTCGAAAGCACAATCTATAGCGACATTGCCGAAGTTAGATCCATTCAAGAAGGCTACGGCTATGTAAACGAGAATGCATTTACTAGTGTTCTTAAGAAACTCGCAGAAGCATTTAAGAAGCTTCTCGGTAAGATCAAAGGTATCTTTAAGGCATTCATTGCTAAGCTTACTGGTGCATTTAAAGATGGTAAGGATCTCGTAAAGAAATACGAAAAGCAGATTATCAAATATGCTAACTGGAAGGACTTTAAGTGTACTAAGGTTCGTGAGCCTAAAAATGGTATTAGTAATCTTAAGGAAGCTATTAATACAGTATTCCAGGCACAAAAATCTAGTGCATTTACGTATAGCTTAGATGCTAAAGCTGCAAGTACTAATGATTTATTACTACAAAGTCTTAGAAATTTCGGTAGTCTTGATTCTACCAAAAAAGTTATTGATGCAGACGCAGATGACATCAAAACAGAATTACTTAAAAAATATTTAGATAAGGTTAATGTTACAGAAGAATCTGAAATTCATGAAGAAGTAATGGATTATCTTTTTGAAGATGAGGATACTATCGATGGTGATGATCAAGTTAAATCTGCATCCTATTTTTCTGCTAACTGGATTAAAACACTTCTTTCTGAAGGTGAAAAATGGGAAAAGGATGTAAAGAAATTTAATGATAAATTAGAAAAGAATATTAATACAATTATTGATAATCTAAATAAAGCTGATAATAATATTGCTAAATTTATGGTTAATAAAGATAATAAAGATAAACGTGCAGAATTAAGTAGTGTATCATTTGGTGGTACAGATAGCGATAATAAAGTTGAAAAGGGTACTTACGATGTAGCCGCTGCAAGCAGTACACTTGTTAAAGTACAGGCAAAAGATGCAAATGAAAATCTTCAGAAAGCAATTCATGCTATGCAGAAAATTGCTACTAATGAACAGGAAGTAATTACAAAAATCACTTCTGAATATATGACTGTTGTTAAATTCTCTCTTGCAAATGCTCGTAGAGTATGGACAGCTGCTGCGGCTTGGTCTTCTGGAGTTCATAAGGAATCTGTAGAATATGCAGATGCAATGGGTGATGTTGCAGCTGAACAGTTCTACACAAATATGGAATCTATTCACTAATTGAAAGGAGGAACAAAATATGGGTATGTATACTAATTTTAGCGGTTATCATAGTGCTGCTACAGACTATACTGAAGTTCAGCCTTTCGTAGGTGAAAGCTTTAACTATCATGAACTTGGTATTATGGCTGCTACAGAAATGGCTGCTAATGAAAGTGCATTCATGAAGGGTATTGCTCTTTCTGAATTAAGAGCACTTGAAGAATCTGGTGGTACAGACGTATTATACGAATCTGTAAATTTCAAGGGAATTTTTGATAAGATTAAAATGTTCTTTAAGAAGATCATTGAAAAGATTCACAAGATTTTCCATACATTTGTTGCTAAGATGTCTTCTTGGTTCGGTAGCAATTCTTCGTTTGCTAAGTCTTATGAAAAAGAAGTTGTTAAAAAGTGGTCAAATGTAAAAAGTGATTGGGAATTTAAGGGTTATAAATACTCTAATGTATTTGGTGATAGTGCTGCATCTGGTGCAGAAGAATTTAAAATTGTAATCGAAGGTGCCGTTGATTCGCAAATTAAAAATGCAGTTAGTGGTTCTGCATCTCTTGAAACTATCTACAATGGTAATGCATTAGGCACCAAAGAAAAAGTTGAAGCAGAAAAGAAAAAACTAAGTAAATTTAGAGAAGACTTAGATAATTATAAAGAAAAAATGAGAGGTGCTATTGTTCAAGATATTGATAGTGGTACTGGTATTACTACAACATTAAACTTAGGTAAACCAGATGCTAATACAGCAGGAATTTCTTCATTAGATTCTTCTGAATTTACTGATGAATTATTTAAAGTATTTAGAAGTGGTGAAGATTCCAAAGAAGATATTCCTAAAGACAAGATTCTTGAAATGTACGGCGGATCTATTTCTGGTATGATGACATACATTAAAGAATTTGATAAGATTAAGAAGAAGTCTGAAACAACAGAAAGAAAGCTTACTAATGCAATTGATAAGTTGATCAAAGATATGGATAAAGCTCAAAACGAACTTATCAAAGCATCCAAAGATGCAACTGGTGATACAAAAGATCTTGTTACAGCTAAGAATGAATATATTGTTCAAGTTTCTGCTGTATATCAGTCTCTATATGGTGCAGCATCTGAGTATCTGACTCAAGCATTCTCTGCAATGTTACAGGCTCAGAAGGAAGCTTGTACTCAGGCTAAGGAAATCGCTGTTAAGGTAATCGGTCAGTCTAAGAAGATGACTGAGTCTTATGATTATGACAGCGATAGTTATGCTAATGAAGGCTTTGACTTTATTAGTAACGTAAAGCTTATCTAATAAAATCAGAAGTTCTGATTAAAGAGTAAATCAGGGCTGGGATACCTATGGTGTCCCAGCCTTTTATTTTTATAAAATAAAGGAGGTATTTAGATGTCCTTATTCTCTTTAGATAATATTCTATTAGATGAGTCTGTTAATAGTCCAAGTAATGTTATCGATATTGATAGAATGGAATGTCTTGATGATTATACAAAGAATTATTCATTTGTACAAGAAGGATATGACTTTATTATCGAAATGAACTGTTATTATATGGCAGCTGAGAAGGCATTTTTTAAAACCATTCTAGAATCTCGTGGTAATGATATTATTATTACAGAATCATTTGATGGATTTTTTGGAAAGATTAAAGATATCATTCATAAATTTATTGAATGGATCAAGAAAGTTTTTAAGCAATTCGTTGTTAAAATGAATTCTTTATTCTCTAGTGAAAAGTATATTAAGAAGAATAGCAAGTTATTTGCTAAGTTTGATTCTAGAGATGAATTTGAATTCAAGGGATACGAGTTTACTAAGATAAATGATGTTGATGTTCCAAAAGCAGACGCATTAGATGCATTCCAAGGTGATAATAATGGAGAAGCATATTTAGATTTATGGTATGATGATGGTTCTCAAAATTTAGATATGAGTAATGATTCTACAAAAGCTGCAAGAACTGCACAGACTACAGCACTAAATAATAAACTGAATAAGAAGCTAGATGAATTAAATGATAACGTTGAAGATTTCTATGATTCGTTTAGAGCTAGAGTTATTGGTTCTGATAGTAAATATGATTCTTCTGAATATGCTGATGAACTATTTAGATTATTCAGAAATGATTATGATGAACCAACAAGTATTACTATTGATAGCACGTTTGTTATGGATGCTTATAGAAGATTTGATAAGTATAAAGATACTGTTAAATCTATCGAAAAGACACAAAAACAAATTATCAAAGATTATGAAGCATTAGAACGTCATTTAGATAAAATGCTTAAACTAAATAAAGGCGAGAATAACGTTAATACTTTATCTATAGATACATCCTCTAATACCTATGTAGATACTCAAATTGATGTATTGAAGGGTAATGGTGGTACTGGTGCTAAGGATGGATCTAAAGTATATGATAAATCTACTTTTGATAAGATGAATAACTATATGAAGGCACAATCAGCTAAGGTAAATCAGATGTGTGCTATTCATACACAAGCATTTAGTGCAAAATTAGAAGCTGCCAAAGATTGCTTTAAACAAGATAAGAAGATTCTTTATAAGGCATTATCTCAGATTACAAAGCGTTCTAATAAACCTAATTATTAATATATGGAGGTGAAATAATAATGGATACTTGTTTCGAAGGAATTAGTACTGAAGTTGATTCTTATGTTAGTAGACAGTGGAGAAACATGGAGTTCTGTGCTACAATTATGGAACAGAACAGAGAAATGGAAAGATTCGTTAATGAATCTATTATTATGGCATCTGGTAATAAGAAAGCTATTAATGAAATGAATACTTATCTTAATGAATCTACCTTTACTGATAAGATTAAAAACTTCTTTATTAAGATCAAAAACTTCTTTAAGAAAATTTTTTCCAAGATTGCCGCTGCTTTAAGTGGCTTATTCATGGAACAAAAGAAATATATTGATAAGTATAGTGGGATTATCACAAAATGTAAATGGCATGGTGGTGATATATCTGATATCAAAAATAGAACAGTTGGTATTCCTAGAATCATCAATGCTGTAGATAACGTTGATAGTGCTGTTATTGGTGTTAACCTTGATAAGTTTTTCAATGGTGATCCAATTCAAGATGATCCAAAATCATTTATCTCTAAAGATATATTCTCTAGTGCTGAAAATATTGAAAAGGCAGAGATTCCTAATAAATTAGAGAATGGTGCTCAAAGAGATAAAATATTTGAAGAGTTTACTGGTCAAGGTACTTACTGGGGTAATCTTAAAGACTTTGCTTCTTATAAAGTAACAGATAGTAATGGTAATGTAGATATCAATAAGACATTTGCTGCTTGGTTTGATGGTTCTACTGATACTGTTACTTGGAGTGAAGATTATGTAGAAAATAACTTCCAGACAATCATCAATGCTTCTTATGCTGGTAAATCTTATCTTGCAAGACTTCAAAAAATTTATAATGCTGTTGATAAGAAGATGACAGAAGCTTCTAAAAATATGGAAGATTATTATAAAGCTCAATCTGATAAGTTTATGCAAGCTGTTAAGGGCAACTCTACGAATGCTCAAACTGCAACAGATGATACTAATACTGATCAGCAAGGAGAAGCTAAAGCAGCCGCAGCAGTACAAAAAGCTGAAGAAGACGGTAAAACAAAAGAAGCAGAAGTTGCTAAAACTCCAGATTCTTCTGAATTTAAACCAGATCCACTTCAACCAGCAGATAATAAACAACCTGAAACAAAATCTACTGATGAAGAAACTGTTTCATTTGCAGCTAATTTTGATATGTATTTAAACGAAACGAATTTTGTAAATTCTTCTTCTAGCAGTTCTGATCCAAAAGGAAGTGTACCTGCTGGAACAGGTAATATAAATAATACAAGTGCATCTAATGCAACTGATAAAGTCAATAGTATGACAACTAAAACTGGTACAGCACAAAGTATCAATAATACAACCGGTAACGTCACTAATGATTTACAAACAAAAGCACAACAAATCCTTGATGCCGATGTTCATAATAGACAAGTTAGAATTAATGAGTCTGTAAATATTTCTACTTCTATAGCTAAGAATATGCTTGATTCTTTTGAAAATACAAATAAGGATTTCTTTAACATAATCAAGCATCATGTTCAATGGTATCTGTCAAATCCAGGTGCAGAAAAGCTTAGCGAGAATACTACTACAAGAAGTAGATCGTTAAATATTGATGCTGGATCCGAACAAGTTAAGACTGTAGATGGTCAACAATCTGGAGTAAGCAGTTCAAGTGGTTCTACAGAAAATAGTGGTGGAGAAAGTGGAAGTGAGGGAGGTTCTGAACAGACAACAACTCAAGGTGATGATGAAGATACTGGTGGAACTCCAGCAACTAAAAGTGGTTTGTTTTCAAAGTTTAAAAGAGGAGATAAGAAGAAGAAAAAGTTTAAAGCTAAAAAGAAATAAAAATTTACCAGAGTACTTTAAAGTACTCTGGTACTTTTATTCGTTAAACGCTTTCTTAAACTTTAATACAGTGCTCATTATAAAATTCTCTGTCTGCTTTATGAATAGCTGTTGAACTTGCAGTAGTATATATCGTCCAGAATATGATTCATGTACTGGATCATTTATAATATATTCTTTATTTAATGTGAATAAAGATGCGTCTAAATCATTCTTTACTATACTAATTACGACATTAGCAGATTCTACATTATGTGTTATAGGATTAATAGTATTTTGATCATTATTAGATACACTCATTACTTGATTTATAGTAGATGTAATTTTTGCTTTGTTATCTTGTACTTCTTGTTCAAATACATCTCCTTTAGAATTTATCACAGTTACTTTATTTACCATCTTATTAGAAACCATATTTTTAGTATATTCTACTTTAGAAGCATCTATCCCTATAGTGCATTTTCCAGATCGTAGGTCTAAATAAGATCCAGGCTCTTCGGATGTAGTATTATCAATTTTTCTTATATCTATTACTATTGTATAAATATATTGATTACGGGCACGTATTGGGTTACCTGACGATGATACAATATACGTAGTATCAAAATCAATGAAAAATCTATAAGAAGTATCATAAAACGTTCCTAAGTTATCATTTAAGTACTTTACATAGTTAGATATAGAATCAATAGGAGGAATTATAACTTGATCAAATTTAGTATCATATCTAATTGGTTCGAGTAACATATTACCTAGATAATTAGAAGACTGTAATATTAGCGAATTCATACTAGCATTATGATATACACCATTTATAGTATTCCTGTTATTGTTAACTGCATCTTGTTGTATTAAGAATATAGTAACTTCTTTATATTGTCTATTACCAGTTTTAGAATCTATTCCATCTGGATTATCTAATTTATCAGTTCTAGATAAGTCTTCGTTTAGAATATATATAAATCTATCATTGAAATATTTCTCTGTTACATTATCACTTTGGTTAGTATTGTCATATTTATATATACCTAATGTAACAAGATTATCATTAGAATGTTTAATCATATCATCTAGAATATTCTTTTCTATAGAACCAAATATAGTGATTACAGGCATATTAGTATTGTCAAAATCTTTATCTATAAGAATATATTGAATCTGTTTAGAATCTATTTCCACTTCAGTATTAGTAGAATTGATATATTTTAATACAATCTTATAGTTATACTGTTCACCTTGTTTAGCCATTTTATCATCTCCTTCATTATAAAAAAGTTACAAAGCAAAAAAGAAACACAAGTGACTTGTCCGTCACTTGTAGGTTTCTTTAATTAGAATTCATAGCTCTAACAAATAGTTCATCAACTTCAAGTAAAAACAGGTAGTTAAGAATGTTCTCTTCATCTACATTGAAAGTCTTGTCCAATACGTTAGCTAAGTTGTTATAGTCGCATTGTTTGTACACACGCCAACTTTTAACAAGAGATTCGTAAGAGTTCTCATATACTTTAGTGTAAGTTATAAGATCGCTAATACAAAGTCTCCTAAACATATCTTCTGACTCTGTTTTCTGGAATATTACTGGAGAATTATAACCATTCAGAAGTTGTCCCTTCGAAATCTTTTCTCGTATAATTGTAATAGTCCGTTTGAAATTATTAATCATTTCCATACCAAGTTCAGGACACTTGTGATATGCCATTATTACTGGTATTAGTCCAGGATTAATATCAGATGTTACTGTAGAACCTTTCCTAGGATACATTATATCTATTACATTATTGAATGTAATAAACTTTGTATTGGTACTCGGTCTAATAACAAATGACGATGGAATGAATGCTGGAATCTGATAAGAATATATACTATTTGATATAATTAGAGAAGAATGTTTAACTGGTAATGTTTCTGATTTAATCAAACTGAATATAACAGAAGCAGAGTTATATACATTTCTCTCTATAAAGTATACCAATGGAAAATATGGTGATATCTTCTTCAGTATAATAAACATATCTTCGTTCTTAGCATTTATATTTTCAAAAATATTATTGATACTAGATAACGTATTAACTATAAAGATTCTAGTATTAACGTTATACCTAGACTTAAAATAGTGTCTGTAATGAGCAGCTAGATTAAGTATATTTACCGATAATATTTTAACATCATTAACTAACAAAGTTTCAGCGAGAACGTTCTTATATATCGACTGTACGTCAATATAAATATCAACTGGAGTCTTTGTTAGGATATTAGATGATGGATTGTTTATTAGAAACTGATCAAGAATGTTATACTTGACAAATTTCTGAAACAATAAAGCTCTATTCATTAATCATCACCTACGCCGTTTATAAGTTTTTTCAATTTGGATTCACATTTATTACAAATACTTGGTGTATCCGTAAATGGATGTTGTCCATCTGAAAATGTTACACACATTGTAGAATTGCAGAGTTTGCACTTAGTATAAAACTTTGTATGAAATGGAATAGAAATAGGATATAGCTTTCTTATACATGTTTCGAACAAGCATCTATCCTGTACAGTATCAGCATACTGACAATTTCTGCAATCATCAGTATACTTTACAATATCAACTCCATCCTCTTTATCATAGTTTGGAGTAGCATCATTATACTTTTTTAATGTTGAATCAAATACACCTTTTGACATATTAATCTCCAATCAGAGCTTTAGGATCATAGAAATCATCTTCAATAGTACCAGCATCTGCATCGTATAATTCATCAGATTCTCCAAGTACAGAATTCAATGATTTTCTAAAATCTTCTCTATTTTGAAGAATGCCGAGAACTTCTTTTGTATTTCCATAGCCCATATTGAGTAGTGTTTTTGTAAGCTCAGATGGTCCTTCTTCTGTCATAAAAGTATATCCCTTATTACAGGTTTCTGTTCCATCTGGGTTAGAAATCCATTTACGAATTTCCAATCTTTCAGTAGGATTGTCTCCCCATCTGATCTTTCTTACAGCACCAAAAAGATTCTGTTTCTCTTCAAATGTGAAGTCAATATTCTCTACAACTGTATATGAGAATGCCATTTTATATCCTCCTTAAATATAAAAAAGACACATGCGGGAAAATCCCACATGTGTCCTTTATGTGTGTGCATGTCGTTTGTTTAATTACATATTTCTTACTGCTGGAACACTGCTCCAAGCTGACTAGAAATATGACGCTTGTTGGCTACATTAATCTGTTCAATCTTAATAACAGAGTTAGAACCTGTTGCATTAAATGCAGCCGGTACGAGATTGTACTCGTACTTGCTCTTCTTTTCCTTACCTGCCAGCATAGTTACTACAGCCTTTGCATCAAGATAAATATCAGCAATGATATTAGTAAATGTTACATTACCCCAAGAAGAGGTACCTGTCTGAGTAGTGATAATATAGTTATTACCATTTACCCACTTGTGCTTCGGATTATCCTGAGAGAAGTACAGAAGCTTAGTCAGGAGTTCCTTAGCAGACTTTGTGATCTTTGCATACTTAGTTGCATCATATGCATTCATATTCTGCAACTGCACCATATTGATCAGGTTTGTAGCGATAGAATTCTTCGACATAATTTCCTCTGGATCAACAGTTGACGTGATGCAACGAACAAGATTGGTTTCACTATTAGACAGCTTATCCTTAAACTGCTGTTCAGTCATATACTTAAACGAGCAGACAAATACGAAGCCGCCTCTGGAAAGATCCATTGTCAGTCTTACAGAGAAGATATCTGCAAAGATCTGATTCAAAATACCGAACACTGCGTTCTGAAGCTCAGACTGCTCCTTAAAATACACGATGCTATACGGCTCGGTGAGAATAGCATCTTCATCAGTTACTGCGATATCTTTGTAATCAGTGTCATCATCTTCCTTGTCCCCTTCGACCTGGATAGAATGATTGTGAATCAAAGAATCATTAATTGCTTTCATTTTTGCCAGCAAATCTTCCTGAGAATCGATGGCGAGGTTAGCGTTTGCGTTGAAATTACTCATTTGTAATTTCCTCCTTTAAAATAATATTTGATAACAGATTTCTTCTGTTTATCGCTATAATTATATATAACTATTAGATCATTTACTTGAGCATAAAGTTAACCAAGTCAATATGATCCTCTAGATTCTGACGAGTCTTAATAGAGTCTCTGAATTCGTCTATTACATACAGAATAAGATAATACTTGTCTGTATTATGATCATACGCAATATAATGTTTCATATTTACTTTTTCCAAATCAATGCTTGGGTCAAGTTCATATACATCATAGCATCTAATACTGGTATTGAGATTTTCTTCTGTATCATCTAAAACAACATCTGGGATTTTTGCTTTACCATCAGCAACATCACCAAGATTTACAATATTACTGAATTGTTCATAGTCTATTACTTCATTGTTATTTACTTCATGTATGAAATATTTATACCATATATAATCAATATCTTTTTCATTAAAGTTAGAAATCTTATTTAGATTTACAATATGTTTCATCATATTCTTAAAAACAGATTTCTTATTATACTTATAGATATTGAATCCAAAGAAATTTGTCACATTATGACTATCTTTATAATAGTTGTTTATATAATAATCACAAATAACAAATTTCTTGTTATTTTTATCATTATTAATCCATTTATAACCAGATGATTCGTATAAAATTTCCCAATCATAAGAAGGTACTTTTAAAAAAGAATAATTATCTTTAAGAGAATACTGAATCAGAATATCTTGTCTGTATCCAATCATAAGGGTGTATTTATCATTAAGAACAGACTCAGTAATTGTTTCAGTTTCAAAAGATTCTTCATCCATGAATATTCCAGAATCTTCATTTTTCTTAACAAGATATTTTATTCTAAATTCATCCTCAGATATAAAAGTATAGAACTTTGTTCCGAGTTCAAATTTACTAATTTTCATAACTCCAAATCTCCTTATTTGTTATAATGATAACCATTATATCTATCAGTTCTTGCAAAAGACTTTGATGTTGTTGGTCCTTCTTGATTTTGATATCTACCATGATATAAGAAATCAATTTCTCCATCAGGTTTTTCAAAATATACTTGTGCAACTTCGAAATCAGGATACACAATTAATGGTACAACTACAGTAATCTCAAGTGTATATTTACCAGAAAATCCAATGTCACCGAATCCGGCTGTTAAATGTACTTGCATTCCTAATCTACCAATAGAACTTCTACCGTCAATAGCGGAAATAAACTTATCAGAAGATATAGTTTCTTTAATAGATCCAATATACAAAGTATTAGGATATAAAGTTAGACCAGATTCAGGAATAATATTTTTCGTATATCGATTATCTTTCTTCTTCATATCTAATACAATATGCTTGTCATATTGAATAATCTCATTAGCCAAATGCACATTATATGAATTGGGATTTAGGCAGTTAATATCGAATGGGTCAATACCTATATTACCAAGTTTAATTTGCTTCAAAATTTCATTTGCAGTAAGCATAACTCTCAGCCTCCTTAATACGTTCATTTATATTATAGTTTGAAAAAGTGTATTTTGTAAAAAATTAAACCAGAGAGATAAGACTCTCTGGTTAAAATTTATATCAATCCTTTAATAGCTTTCATAGTATACTTTAATGTATTAGAAGTTATCTTAATAGAACTATCAGAGAATGGTGTAGAATTATAGTAATCTGAGAAGTTAAATCCTTTTTCAGATTTCATTACAAAATCTAAATTAAGTTTAAATACATTTAAACAAACGGCTCTAGTATCTATTAACTCTTTATATTGTTCATTCTTTAAACGTTTCTTAAGTTTCTTTTCAATGCAATCATTAATATACCATAATTTAGCAAGTTCGTATTTAATACCTTCTATATTAGATTGATTTCTATATGTTTCTAATAACTGTACTGAGTCATCAATTTCATCGCCATATGATAATGATCCTGTACGAGCTTTATAAATAATAAGATTACCATCTTTATCAAACTCTATTGGAAATTGTTTTACTTCATTAAGAATAGAAACTGATTCTTTTATTGATTTGGGAAATCTTACAACACCAAAATATTTTTTACATTTTTTATTTGTACATCTATAAATTGGCTCACCTGCAAAAAATACGCCAACATCAGATCCACATTCTGTACATTTTTTAGGAACATTTTGTCCTTCATCATTAATAAAGGATGCTTCATTTTGAACTTCTTTCTTATTACTATGATCTTTAATCTTATGAAACCAGTGCCATTTATAATCATATTTGATAATGGTTTTCTTTTTGTTATTGGCAAACTTTCTTACATGTTCACCATTAACTTTATCTACTACAATACTACCTACATATTTTAATTGTACTGGTTCAAGAATCCACATTTCATTTGTAATATTTGCATCAAAAATATCTCCATCTTTGATAATTTGTTTATTAGATTTACATTTATAAGAACTGATAGGTTTTTCTGGTGTATATACATATAGAGTCTTGCCAGCTAACTTTAATCTACCGGTATCATTAATTATAGCATTCAAGCATCCTTCTATAGAATTCGAGAAACATACTCTAGGAGTTTTATATTCTTCAAAACCAAATCCAGAAGAGTCTTTTGCTAACTTTAGTTTCTCTAATTCTTTTATAAAATTTTTATTTTTCTTTAATTCATTAGTAATCCATGTAGGGACTCTTGGTTTCAAAGGTCCATGTTCATCTAAATCGGAATCAAAAGAAATATGATAGAATCTCTTTTTAGAGTACGGGTTAACACCATTCTTTATATCATTAAGATTCATACCAGTAATAGATTCTTCGATACTTTCTATGCCAGTCTTTAATAAAGAATTAATTTTTTTCTTTGTCTTTTTACCATCGTACTTTGTAGCAACATCATTAAACACCTCAATGATCTTATTTGGAATTGCTTTAGCGTGATCATATAATTGACCAGGATCAGGAATTTCAATATCTCCAACAAGATTGATATTACCTGATTTCAATACTGTATCTACAAAAGTAGAGCATACTTGATGGTATTCGTTTTTACTTACTTTATGATCAATCTTTAAAATCTTATTGAAGAAGATTCTTAAATCGAATGTAGTTTTGTTATTCTCAAAGTCCTTAACTTTGTCTTTTAATTGTTTCACTATTTTAGTAGGTGCAAAGAAAGCCATTACAGAAATTACATTATCTTTGAAAGAGTCTAGATTCTCTTTAATGAATCCTGCTTTCTCTCTTATATTGAAACTATATACTTCTTTTAATTCTGGATCAAAAGAAATACTAGCATGAGAATAAGAGCTTCCAGTTACTAATTTAATACCTTGAGAAACAATAGGTGTGTGTCCTTGTGTAAAGATTAATAATACTGGTTTATGTGTACTTTTATTTGCAGCTTCACTTAACAATTCGTCATCATCACTTTCTGGAATATTATCTAGATTTATAAATATGTCTTTTGGAATTGTCTTGTCTAATATATCAGATACTCGTTTAGATGCTTTTAGTCTATTCTTTCTATTAAATGGTATCTCTGGATTCCATCCTAAATCTAGAATAGATTGTTTTCTTGCAAGAATCTTGTCTTCATTCCCAGACGATTTAATATCTTCAAAATCAGAATATAATAAATCTAGAGTATCAATCCAATCATTTCTATAATCTTCAAAGATATGATCCATACTCATATCTTTATATGAAGCAAACCATGTAGGAATTTTTATATTTGTAATTAATCCGTCATTATCTGCATCTTTGCAATAGAAATTATGATTACCATGAACCCCCATATCTATCATTTCAGAAGGAGTAAAGTATGGACAATCGTTAAATCTTCTATGTTGTTTGGATTTGGTTGATTCTGCTTCATTTACAACTTTCATATTATTGTACACCTGAGAAACGAATTCTCCTAAAGTTTGTACAACAGAAGAAGTTTCTAATCCATCTTCTATTGGTGAGACAGATTTTTTTGTTTTAATAGTCATAGTATCTAATAATTTCTTTTTAATATAATTATATCTATCTACATTATTCATGCCATATATAGATAGAGATTCATCATCTGAATAAACCTTATGATCATGTGTTTGATCATTATATTTGATAAATTGTTGTTCTAGATCTTTTAGTTTTTCTTCGTTTGTAATACCTTTAATACTACTGATAATAAACACGTTTGAATCTATTTGAAATTGATCAGCTATAGTATTCTTTTTAGTATCATAGACAAGTTTACAAAATAAGTCATCATCAAATAAATGAATTTTATTACAATCGGTTTCTGTATTAATAGGAATTTCTGTTTCTTCATGTACTGTATCAGATATATTATTCTCATTATCTGGAATATCTTCATTGTCAGTATCTAATCCAATTAAATTATCAAATTCATCGTCATTAAAGTTATTCTCATCTTCCTCAGGATCATAATAAACTGATTCATTATCATCATCTTCAGAGTCTCCATATTTAGAATCTATATCAGACATAAGTTCATCTCTAAGAGATTCATAATGTTCTTGATTTGTCATGTTCCAAATTTCTATAGATCTATCGTCGCTCAATCTTTGTTGTCTCTTGGTCATTTGTGACTCAAATAATTCCCATTGACGTTGTAGCTCTTCTAGATCGTCCGTATCTTTGATAATGATATAATTAGTATCTCGCATAAATTTATTAGCAAGAATGTTTTTGTAATTCTCTAACATAAATTCCTCTCCTTTCATAGAATATTATTATAAAGTTCAAATAGCAAAAATTTGTCCACATCTATTACAGATGTGGACATAAGTCTTTCTTTTTACTTTACGGAGTTTGAAATTAGTAATGAACAACAAAGGTGTATTCAACACCCATATACACCTTTACTATATAGTTGTTTCAATTTAAAAAGTTAATAACTTATCAAATCTTTCCTTAATAGTTTGAGCATATTGTCTAATCTCATACTGTGCATGAGGATCAGTTCTAAGTTCAAGGAATTTTAATAATGAGAATACTGTAAATGTCATATATAATTTTCCACAGTTTACATTAGAAGGTAGAAATGCTCTTGCTTCTTCTTTCTTAAGTCCAGCTTGCATTAATTGAGGATATACAGACATTAGATCGTCTGTAATAGTATCCAGTGATTCATTATTAATAATATTTCCAATTTTTACTGAATACTGTTTATCTTTATCATAATCTTTAAGAGGAATAGTAAATGACGCATCGGAGTAATTTACATATCTTTGAGATTCTTGTGTAATTGCATTTCTATGTCTTACTAACTGGTGAGTAGCTGTTCTAGAAATATTTTTGAATACTATTGTAACAGGTATCATTAAATTAGCTTCTTGTCCGAAATCTACATTATTAAGAAGCTTGTGATACATTTCACGATCAAATCCAATATCAACACTTTTAACTACTTTATCTCCAACAACTGGAACATTATTTATTTTTTCGTTTTTGATAACGATGTCATAATGTAAACCCTCATATGGATTTGTTACATACTTAGTAAAGTCATTTTCATTATTACTATTAAAGATTTCAATGTCGGTAAAATTAAAAGTGAAATTAGGATCTTCTTCATTGATTTTAAACGTTTTACCAAATAAACATTTAGGAAGATTAGTTTGTAATGTAATACATAAACTTAGAATGATCTTATTACAAAGATCAGTTGTTTTAATGTTTGTAATGAATTCCTTATATGCTCTTACATCACCGTTAATAATAAGATTATAAGTTTTCTTTGTTTTTCTAAGTTTCTTTAAAGGATTTCTATTTTCGATATAATTACAAGTAGAATAGAATTGTAAGAATCTTGCATGTGGATTTGTAATTAAGCTAATAATATCGAATTCGTTTTCAATACCAGTAATTTCAATGACTACTCTACCATGTTCAAGAATAGAATCATGACCAGCATTTACTCTTTTCTCGATATACTTTGTCTTTTCTAAATAATCAATAACTTTATTGTTATTATAGCAGCAAGAACAAGCAGCATAGATATTGGTTACAAGATCGTTTTTATAAATAATTTTAGATTCCATTTATTTGTCCTCCTTATTATAACTTATTATAATTAGATGTGATTATATTTTCAATTTCATCACAGATGTCTTTTGTTGTTTTTCTTTCTTTATTAAGTTTAGAACCAATATCAATTGTATAGAAATTGAAATGACCAATAGAATACTGATCTTTACTAGAAGTTACAAGATCTTTAATAGTATTAATATCAGCCTTGATTCTATTTTGAAGTTTTTGATTGTTATCGTATTCAGTTTTATATTCGATAGTTTCTGTATTATCTTTTGGTAGCTCAATATTATACTCATTAGTCAATAGAATAATATTTCTATTGATAACTAACGGAATTTTATTATTATCATCAGATAATACTACGTTATAGAAAAAGTTATGTAGATTAACTTCTTCTGGAAAATCAATTCCCATTACTTCACAATAATGCTTATATTGATACAGATACGTAGACAATGGTCCTCTATCACAAATATTAATTTCAGCTTGATCTAGAATACTATAGTTACCGAATGTATATTTCATATCATTGACTAAGATATCCATAGTTACTTCAATAAGTTTTGCAATATCTGTTTTTGAAGCTCTGTTATTAAATTTCATATCATTGACTAGATTATTGAAAAGAGACATATAGTTTGTCATTTTATGAGTTGGAAATTTATGATATTCTATAGTTGTTTTAGGACTTACTAATTCTCTTCGCTTTAGCTCTTCAATAATAGTACTTTTACCAATGTTATCTTGACCTTCAATATAATAGACATATTTCATTATATTGTACCTCCTTTAAAATATTACTAGTAAGTTTTTGAATATGTATTCTTTGACATTGAAAGATCTTGTAATTTTTTACAAACGAATTAACGTTATTAATAAAAACATCCTCGCCAAAACAAAGACTGAAAGACCTTATCCAAATACTAGAAGGACCAACCTTTCAGGTTGGTCATCTTTATTATTATTTTTATTATTCTTATAGGATTATATTATTAATTAAAGGAGTTATTATTAATATGAATACGAGTAAATATGATCATAAAGGGAATGTAGTATATTCAGAATCTTTAGGTCTTGAAGGAATGACAGTGCGTCATTTTTATAATTATGATCAAAATGATAGAAGAATATATTATAAAGCACAAACAGATACAAGTATATTTGAAGAATATACTACATATAATGAACATGGTACAAAGGTTTCTGTTACTACATATAAATATCCAGAATACTTATATTGTGAACGACATTTTAATTCTATGGGAAGAGTTATAAATGAAACTGTTATAGATAGTCTTACTGGACAAATATCTTATAAGAAATATGATGCTTTTAGAGATAAATATATTATGACAAAAGCAATTTCACCTTTTGTTATATATAATAACAATGATAGACAAGATCTATCATAAACTTATTTTATTGGAGGAATTTATAATGAACAAGAAATTCGAAAAGATGATTAGTAAAGAAGAGTTATCAGCATCACAAAATTATTATACACGATTCTGTGATGCAGCATTCTCTAAATTTATATCTAGTAGAGGAGAAGTCTATATAACTAACGAAGATTTATATATCATTAATCCTGGAAGACAAACCAAGGACATTTCAAAATTGAAAGTTCTCTATTGCATTAATAATGATATAGTAAAAATAGACCTTCTTATCTATGATCTGGTTAAAGTATTAAATGAACACGGTATTACTACATTATACTCTTGCTCTGGACATGAAGATGATGCGTTCGAAGGATTTTATATTCGTTTTGACAAACTATCTATGACTCAGTCAAATATGTACCTTATTAAAAAGGTATGTGATGAATTGGGACTGGTATTAGAGCATATGCTTGTTATCAATACAAATGAAAACGATATATATAAAGAATCAACAATAAGTATCCTCAATCCAACAGATAAAGATATTAAGCAAGCAAAAAGTTTAGTTTTAAAAGATCCTATTAATTCATCATTTAATCCAGATTATTATGATGTAGATTATAATGAATTTATTGATGTAAGATTATATGGAAATAATGAAAGAACAACAGAGCAAATAGATTATGATTATATTATTAACAACAGATCCATTGCAATTACTATGATCAGTAAGTTTACAAGAATGCTGGAATCTGAATTTAATAAAATTAAGATGCCGAACAAACTCGAATTCTAAATTTTATAATCTTAATCTAGAAAAAATAAAACCAGGGATTTCGGTCCCTGGTTTTATTTTTTGTCCAGTCAATTTTCTATGTTACTGATGATGATTGTAAGTTACTGTGTCTCCGTTTCTTATAACGTAGATATTATCTGTTATAAGATCAGAATTTTTATAGTCTGATTTGTTACTTACATACAGAAGCGTATTTCCAAGTCTTTTAAATTCAGATGCAAGATAATTTATACAGTTAATACTAGTCACCTCGTCGAGTGCAGATGTCACCTCGTCCAATGCAATTAAAGCATCAGGATGTCTTCTTGCATATACAATAACCCTAGCAAGATTGATTCTTTGAATCTGACCAGTAGAAAGTTTATCGCCTTTTTCTCCAACAGGATCATTTTCAATATCAAGATCTACATCGACTTCCAAATGTTCAAGAATATTTTTTACTTCAGAAACAGATATAGAATCATCTCCCAAAGCTACATTATCATAGATTGGCATATTGAACATTTCGCTTTCGGCAAACATATAAATGCAATCAATGTTGTCTATATGATTTGACGCTGCACAAGGTTCTATTGTATTTGTGATTAACTTGATAAATGTAGACTTTCCAAATCCACTCTTACCTGTAATACAATAACGTTTACCTTTTTCGATCTTAATACCATCAATTCTAAAGGTTACATCTGACTCTGGATAACTATAGAAAACACCATTGATATTTAATCCAGAAGATTCCAGTGTTATCTTCTTTAATCTATCAGGTTCAAGTTCTCCAATTAACTTAAGACTAGCTTTCTTATCACTATACAATTCAAATATACCAGAAATTGTACCAGCAATATTCTCAATGATATAGTCTGACATCAATAAGAATAATACTGTTCCTTTATCATCCCAGCATAGATATGAGTTAATGATAGCACTAGCCCATCCAAGAATAACAAATACATTACAAAATATTTGTTTTCTAAAATTGATTCTATCAATGAATAGTTTCTTTTGGCTATTACTCTGTCTATCTATACTCCAAGATTCTTTCTGAAAATATTTAACTGTCTTGCTATTATGAATACAATCGACTGTAACACTAGAAATTGTTGCTGTAGCTTTTGCTGCTAGTTTGTTTGTCTTCATATTTAACAATACCACGACATTAAGAATAATAAATAACAAGATAATAGATATATTTACTATAATTGGCAATATACCAGCAGCTTTATATTCTTTGTGGCAAACCATTGCAAAAGGTACAATATATGGCAATAATTGTACTACATACATAATAATCTGTTTATTACACTGAACGATGTTATTGATTGTGCTATTAATACCGCCTGTACCCATACTAGTTATACTACTGATTTTAGAATAAGTTAATTTCCTAATCCATTTCATATAATTAGTATCTATAATTTTGATATTGGTTATTTTATTAATTATAGCAGTCATAGCTCTAATCAATGTCCAAATTAGAACAAGTGTAATAAGCGTCTTGGCAAAACTCTCCCTGTATTTATAGTCTCCTACATTACTATAGAGAAGATTGATGTTAGACATGACTGTACCAAGCCAATAGTTAGCAATTGCCATAGCGATAATAAATACTGGCGTCGGCATAATCCAAAGAAATTGTTTTAATTTTTCCTTCATATGTGTTACCTCCTTAATATACACATCTTAATCACTGGACACTATAATAATATGTAATAAAATTAATTTTTACACTTCTCTAACATATAAGTAATTTATAATGATAAAGAGTGTGATATTTATGGATTATACTATTCATAAGAATGCAGATAATCGTCTTAGAGCTTATTATAAAACTGATGAAAATAAACATAAACTAGTTTCATATCCTAGAATATTAATGGAAGAGAAATTGGGCAGATCTTTAACTAACGATGAAGTTGTTCATCATATAGATGAAAATCCTGAAAATAATAATATTGATAATTTGGTTGTATTAACTAAATCTGAACATTGTAGACTTCATAGACAAAAATATTTTAATAAAGTCGTTACTTGTGAAGTTTGTAAGAAAAAATTTATTTGGACTCCGGAAGCTCAATCTTGTTATTATAGAGATTTAAATCGTGGTAAAAATAGAATTATATCATGTTCTAAATCTTGTAGTTGCTATTATGCAAGAATGGTTCAATTGGGTAAAGCTTAAATTGACAAATTGCGGATGTGGTGAAATAGGCAGACACGATAGTCCTAGGAACTATTGCTTTAGCGTGCAGGTTCGATCCCTGTCATCCGCACCATTTATGCTACTGTGGTGAAATAGGCAGACACGAGGGACTTAAAATCCCTTTCTTAATTGAGTGCGGGTTCAAGTCCCGCCAGTAGCACCATTTTTTGGGCCGTTGGCTTAATTGGTTAAAGCTACCGGCTCATAACCGGTTGATTACAGGTTCGAGTCCTGTACGGCCCACCACCATTATATGTCTCCAAAATATAATACTTTTATTCTCTATCTTACTCTACAGGTTAATTCCTGTAGAGTCTCTCTTTTGTAAAACTTCTTATTTTCATACATATATAATTATAGTGAATAAGAGATAATATTATACATATATAATCTCTTATAACAAAACAATGGAAGTCTGCATATTACTCCATACGTCACAAGGCAGACAACATAAGTGTCAAATACTTATGTTCCAGACGTTAAAGGGAAAGGATTAACCATGAACACTATCGCTAATATCAATAACACATTCGCTATCGCAACTGCTAACTCTTCTGTTATCACGAATGCAATCATTGCGGCAGAAAAGTTCTATGATAAAAAGCAAGATGCATTTATGAACGAGAGGATCACATTTGAGTGCAGCCGCAAACTCGATATATTCTTTTCAATTGAGTTTTTGAAAGCAATCAAGGTCGGTGATGAATCGAGTTGTATTTCGTTGGCACCTCGTTTCGAAGAAGAATGCAATGATATTGATCTTGCATGCAATATGTATTGGGATCAAATTGAAAGGAATACGACATTGACAGATGCATTGATCAAGTATGTAGCCGCACTTAACAGTATGAAGAATTTGTATTTTAACAACTAATCTTCTACTGTGATCTAAAATGGCAAAAATAATAAACTGGGCTTGGCAACCCAGTTTATTTTTTATTAAAATTTATGTCTGATAGTATAGTCTTGTTTTATTCCCATTATATCTTTAACTTGTCTATCCAATTCTACTAGTCCTTTACCAGCCAATGTATACTGTAATGGAGCACAACACATACGTTTATCAAATGATACCATAGATGCAATAGCATCAATAGGCTCATTAGGTCTATATGATGATGTAGGTTCGTATCCTTCTTGAACAACTTCTTTAGCTACACCCTTTTGAGCACCTAGGAAAATCAGTTTATCTCCAACAGAGAAGTCATCTTTATAAGATACATATATTTCAATTAATACACCGTCTTCTATATTTTTTAGTTTTCCTTCTTGAGGAAGTTTCTGACAAGTATATTGTTTTGCTAGATTCTCATCATACTTAGCAATTTGTTTTGCTTTAGTATTACGTTTTCTTTCATATTCAGATACTATCTTCTTTAATGATGGAGACATCTCATCAAGATCACAAGTTCTATAGATATTGATATCTTCTATAACACCAGTATTATGAGACTTAATTGGAATACGTCCAAGAGATGTTACTGTGTCTTCATCATCAACTAAGTTCTTTAACAATACGTTTACATCATTATCTTCAAATGTATTCTGAATAATTAATAGTGGATCTCCTTCTTGCACTTGATCTCCAACTTTAATCATATTGAATATATTTGTATTTTTAGATAATGTAACTGGTACTTCCATTATTACATTAGATGACAATGCATCAGAAATATAACTAGACACAATACAAGAGTCTTCGAATCCTTTATCAGAAGTAATAATTGCTACTTTTGCTAATGTACCTTGATTATAGGTAGCACTATTATCATAACCACAGTTAACACTATATGACATAGGATCATAAGCAATTAACTGACCTTTCTTTACTTTTGTACCAAGACCTTTATCTACTTCTAGTTTAACTGATGTATAGAAACCACCATCAGAGTTCTTATATACTTTATTATTAAGATCAACGAAATCAATACTACCATCATTATATTGAATAACAACATGGTCATCATCACGTTCAACAACAGTACCATTATCTTTAGCATTGAAAGAAAATACATCTGGTGTAAACATTGTAAGAGCGTCATCCATACCATTTGTGATAAGTAATGGATCACCACCTGCAACTCTCATATCATGCTTACTTCTCTGTACATATGACATTGCCAAACGGAATGGGTCATCGTGAGTAGTACACATAGGAGTAAGATTTTCTGCTGTAGTCATTGTATTTACATCATTCATCTTAGATTTTTCATTTGACTTATCAGAGATATATCCACGCTTACCATTTATATTTGCGTTAGTAGTCATAATACGGTCGACACCAACTGTAGCAGCGAAACCTGTAGACATACCTAGAATATTTGTCATAGATTCATCATAAGTACGTTTTTCTAAAGAATAAGATCTATCGCTGTTAAGACCAGATAATCCTTTAAATGAAGTCATACTATTACTATTAGCATAGTTTAATTCATTGATTGTAGATAAGTCTGAACATGTATTATCCATCATTATTGCATCGATAATAGCAGATTGTTTTACTGTCATTGTAGCTTTACCAGTTTTCTTTAACTTTGTTCTATAATCAGCATAAGCTTTAGATAAAACTTTGTAAGCATAACCAGCTACAATTTCATTGGTTCTAAATCTATTACCAGAAATATCTACATGCTTATTATATTTTGTATCCGATAGCAAATTAGATGCATATATTAATGCGTCACAGAAATCTTGTGGAAGATCATACATATTACAAATACGTTGAGAAATTGGATCAAACATAAGATCGTAGAAGTTATCAAGACCATCTGCTTTAATTCTACCGCCAAAATTATCTAACATTTCTGTCCACATTGTTTTAGAATTTACATCCTTGATAGAGTAATCCATTGTATTACATTCCTTTAATCCATTCATAAATAAGGAAGAATTATAATCAATTCTATACAGTAGGAATGCATCCTTAAACTTAATAAGATCATGTGTAGTATAATCTATCTTGCTTGGACGTTTATCTGTAATCTCATAAGAAATAGCAGCTTTGTTAAGTGTTTTAATAAGACCTTCGCAATATGCACAAATAACAATTACTGGCATCTTGGTATTAAGAATAGATGCTTGAGAATATGCATATTTAACAGATGGCTTTGCTTCATCGTAATGAGTAGCGAATTCTTCATCCTTGTATAATTCAGTAGCTATAATATTAGAGCATAAAATAGTTCCATCACTATAGATAATCTTCTTTTCACCAGCGTCATATCCAATAGGTAATCCTTTAGACAAGTCAATAATGTCTTGATATTTTTCTCTAATATCATCTTGATCAAAATAGAATGTAACATTCTTATGTTTAATATAAGAGTATGATTTACCGATATCCATATAGTCCATTGGAATTTCATATTTAAGAGCTGTAATAGCATTATTACCAGACATGCTTGTAATAGATTTACCTGTATATTTAGACATTGCTTTTATAATTTTACCAGCTACTACATTAGACTTACCAACAGCACTACCAAATGTATAGAAGAAAATTTTATTATAATTTGTAGTAATCTGTGCTGTATCAAATTCTGTTTTAATAATAGGAAGATTCATTAACTGAGCATTGATTGTTTTATCATTACCTCTCAGTCTCATAAATCTATTATTCTTAAACAAAGGAATATCAAATTTTAATTGGAATCGAGTACCACCGATATCTTCACATTGTACGGTCCAAGTTTCTTTCAAGTCTTCAGACGTAGTTGTATCTTCTACATCAACATTTCTGATACCAACTGGAACTGTTCTTGTAGAAAAGAAATCTAGTATAGCCATTATATCTTCGTCTACGTTATATTCTTTATTGAAGTTAACGTATTGAAGATTATCCCATTGATCATTATTAATACTATTGATATTAGCAGAAGATACTGGTAATGGATCTTCACCAGTATCTTGTGAATCTTCTAGCATCTGACTGATAGATTCACCTTTAACTTTTTTCTTTTTAAGATCATCACTAAGAGAATTTATTCTTGCTTTACGAGTTGCAGAAGCTTTGATATCTGTAGATTCTTCATCAGATATATCTTGAATCAAATTAGCAATATAATCATTATCAAGTTTCTCTAATGCTTCATCTGTAGAAGTAGAATTTTGTGCAGCATCTTTAATACTCTCAACAAGTTCTTCTTTCTTTTTCTCTGTTACTTCCTTAGCTACTTCTTTCTCAGACTTTTCTACATTATTTTTATCTTTTACAGTTACTTTCTTTTGAGATATCTTCTCGTCACTATTAGAAGAAGAAGATGTAATTCCTTTTGATACTTTACCTAATGCTCCATATAGATTAACTTTTTTAGAATTCTCAATCTTATCTACAATATCAGTAACAATTGCATTAGGAGTATCTTTTACCATATCCTCATCATTAGGTACAATTTTATTAAAGATATTATTTATATTAGATATAAATCTTTGCAGTTCGGATTTCTTAAATTCAGAAAAGTTAATCTTAAAATAAGAGTTTTTACCAAAGAAGAAAACGTTGCTATTTCCAAATATCTTCTTAAGTTCATCAAAATTATTACGCTTAACTAGACGTGTTATGAGGCTTACAGGATTTAAAGATTTGTTATAATCTATTACATTTACATCATCGCTGTAGTAGTCTAAAACAGGAATAAAAATTGATTTAGTCTTGTATTCTCTATCTATAGTAGAATTGTTCAAAAAACGTCTCAATGTTTCAGAATATAATTTAATACCCTGTTCACCCATCTTTTTATTATTTTCTATAAAGAGTTTATTGTAATAAGATACATCTACGAAAAGATTCATTTTATTATATGCTTCTATATTTACTTTAGTAAATTGAATTGCAGGACATTGAGATTTGACAACTTTATATACGTCAAACAATTCCTTTTGATTTCTAATTCTTTCGTTATACATATATTGACGTAGTTTATTGTCAACAGCATCTTCAGTAAATATCTCATCACCAAAGAATACAGCATTATTACCATATCTAAATCCTTCTGAATTAATTTCAGATTCAGGAATTTGTGGAGATTTTTCTTTTTCTATATTAATCTTTATCAGATCAATATATATAACTGGATATTTATCTTTATTCTTACTAGTTTTACCCATAAACTTTAATGCTGTTGCTCTATCAATAAAATTACCATCTTGAATAATAGAAGTTTTGATATTCTGGATCAATAGCTTATCTCTATTTAAAGAATACACCGGAACAATTCTATTACCCTTAGATGCAATTTGTTTATTGATATCTCTATTGTACATAACGTCTCTGAACGTATAGATTAAATACATAGAGATTTCTTCTTTTTCATCATCGTCATCAAAATAAGAATCTTCTAGATAAATTCCGAATTCATTACCATATATAGGATTCTTATGGGATACACCAAACCCTGCAAGATTATCATTTGTATCATAACATAGAGCTAGGAAATTAGCATTTGTTAACATTTCACATACGTTTTTATAATCTCTTATATCTTTAATAAGTTTTTGGCATTCTTTTATATACTTATTAATATCCTTACCAGTATAGTATTCGAATCTATAATCTGTTAGAATCTTTAATGGAATACCGCCAGAAGTTTTAACAGTAACTTCTTTTAAACTTCTATAATATTTAGAGAATCTATTATCTTCACCAACTTCAATATCAGTAATATTAAAGTGTTTTAGTTTCTTAATGATATTCTTAGCTAATGTTTTCTCATATTCTTTTGGACAATGATTAAACATTCTTATCGCTGCTCTTACATGTTCTTCATCATTAATAGGATAGGATCTAGTTTGAGGAATACCGAATTCACTATCTGATAATTCTTTTCTATCTTTAGTAGATAATTTAGATTCATTGATAAAAGAATTAATAAAGTCATCTTTATATTCAACGAACTCTTTTATCTGATTAGTATCTGCCTTTATAATAGCATCAATAGATTTATCAATATAATATGATCTAAACCATTTACGATTGTTTATAATCATATCACTATTAATCATTCTAATAGAAGATGATATATCAGATGTTAGTAGATAGATTAAACTTCCATGTTTATCATCGTCTGGATTTAAAGGTATAAAAAGTCTGTTGTTCTTATTATACAGCTTTAAATTTTTCATATCTTTAATGTGTATAGACATACTATTTACTCCTTTCGTAAGTTATTATAAGAATGTTTTCGTACGTGAAATACTAAAGAATAATATCTATATATTATTATAGTGAATAGGAGAATACGTTCTATCTATATCAATAACTGGAGACTTGCAAATTACTCCAGTCGTCAAAAGGCAAGTAATCATAAGTGTCAAAAGCTTATGATCCCAGACGTTAAAGGGAGAAAGGCATTATCATGGCAACAATTATTATCAATACTATCACTTGCACATTTTCATCTATCATCAATACAATCAAAAATGCATGGTCTAAGATCATGCACTTTTTATTTGTATATGAAGACGATGAAGAAGCTGTAAGAGAAAGAGAGGATTGCGAATTCGCAATCAAATTTGGTAAGATTGCTGTTAGCATCTTACTTGTTATTGCATTGTTTGTTACTGGTGTAAATATATATAAAACATATTTGCGTAAAAATGGTAAACTAACAATAACAGTATACTGCACATCCAATACCGAACATTATGACACTGATCCTGGTTGGGCAGATTGTCGTTTCACAGATGAATTAGTGAAAAAGATCAAAAACCATGAGATTGATCTCTGTGGAACAAAATTATCTTCTGTATACAAAGGAGATGATTACGAAATTTCTAATTCCGTCGAAGTTTACTTCGACGGTAAGGAAGCATCTGATCCTACAGCAGTAGATCATCTGGAATTTGTTGGTCTTGAAGAATATGAAAAGTATGATGGAACTACTGATAAGAGGTGGGTCGTTGATTACAAAGACTAATCAAATCTTACATGGTAAAAAGAACGGGACCGTTTTAAACGGCCCCTTATTTTTTATTTATATGACCAGATTACATTACCATCAGAGATAATATCATTATCATTTTTTAGAAGAATTACATCACATTCATTCATAGGAATTTCAGAGTTATGACTAATTAATACACATTGAGACGACTTTACTAATGACATGAGTTGATTTAGAATATCGATAAACTCTCTTCTATTCTGCGAATCGAATGGAGCGTCAATTTCGTCTCCTACAATAATATTAAGTTTAGTAGATGTTTGGCTTAATAATGAAATAGATATAATCATAGAAATTAAAGCTATTTGTGCAGAAGACATACTTGTAATATCATCATGATTAATACCGCCATTTACTGCCACAGGAATTCTAAATTCACTTTCTGTAATAACTAGGGGAAGCAAAGCGAATGTTCCATTAAACAATCTACTTAAAATATTATTAGCATTTTCCATAATCTTGTTCAAATACATATTAGCAAATAGTAATTGAATTCCTGTTGTAGGTGAGCAATAATACTTAAGCGTTTCTATTTTTGTATAAGCAGAATTATATTGATCATATTCTTTAGAATATTCAACACTCATTGTAAGCTTATATTTGATAGATTCAGCTTTACTTCTCATAGGAGATAATTGAGATTTTAGCTCAGAAATATTTACATTAAGTTTTTCAATATCTGAATTAAGTTTTTCTATCTTATCAATACTAGATTTGTCTTTCTCAATTTCATCATTTAAGATCTTTAATGCTTCATTATACTCATTTAGACTAGCTTTTAGATTATAGATATTTTCCAGATTAACACAAAGTGTACACATATCATTATATTTTTTTGTTAATGAAGAAATCTGGTTACTATAATTATTGATCGTTTCAGTATCTCGATTGATACTATTGTTAAGACGCTCGATACTATCTGTAATCAAATCAATAAGATTCTTTTGAGAATTGATAGAGTTATATTTATTTGTTATATCACTAAGATCCTTGTCGATAGATTTGTATTCTTTCAGATCATTAGTATATTCCATAACCCCATTCAACAATGCAATTATCTTCATACCATCTCTGGATAAGAAAGTTATACAGTTGTCATAGTTTCTAAATCCTAATTGAAGTTTGTTTATGATATACTTATTAGCATTATATATACTGAGAAGTTGCTTGTTCTTTTCAATATTCTTTAGAGTTTGTTCATATGATTCCTTTTCTTTATTTAACGCAGCTACAGAATTTACACAGTTCTGTCTTTCTGCCAACAATCTATCTATAGTTACTTTTGCCTTTAAAGCATCTGCAATAAAAGGACAAGTATCATCTTTACAATTAGATGGTCTTTTTTCAAGGATATCTAATTTATATTCGTTAGCCTCTACTTTATTTCTAAAAGATATAGCTTCTTCAATTTCAGTATCAATTCTAGATATATTACCATTAGCAAGGATATATTCTCTATTAATAGAATCTTCTGGAATTACATTAACAATACTTGATAAAAGTTCCATCATCTGTTTGATAATGTCATAAGCCATCATGAATTCATCATATGTGATAGTATCAAGATCTACAATATCACCCCAACGATTTTTAATATTGTTTTTTCTGTTAGTGAGATTATCCTTAATAGATTCTATTTCTATAATAGAAGTACCAGAATTGATAGATTTAAGTTTTGCTGTTTCATCTTCTAATCTAGATGCTTCTTGTTCTCTTTCTTTAACCAGACTTTCAATCTTTTCTTTTAAAGAATCAATCATATATTTTGTATCTAAAATATCCTTATTGAGTTTATCTAGTACTTCTTGGTTTATTATAGCAGTCATAAGTGTTGGATTTACAGAATATATCTTATTAAGACGTTTGTTACATTCATCAATCTTAGTAGTATATACAGATGTATTTTCTGTAAATGACTTGATTCTATTTGAGAGTTCATTGTTAGGATCTATAGATAATAACATACCTTTTTCTTTATTAATGATTTCAGTATGTTGTTCAATCATATCTTCAATATCTTTTACCCTCTCGTCTACAGATTTAAGTTCTTCTTGCAATTGTGTTACATTACCGACACTATCAATCTTTGAAGAAATACTAGCCATTAAAGCTTTATACGTAGATGCTTTCTTAGATAGATTCTTATACATAGTATTATATACATCAGTAGAAGAAAGAATAGCATTTACATATCTTTTTCTTTCAGCAGGCCTTAAATCAGCAATACCTCTTTTAGTACTAGATAACTGTGTAAGTGTAATATAGTTAGCATCTAGTTCTAGTTCTTCATTGACCATTTCTTTACAACTAGAAATATTTCCAGAAGCATTAAGGTTAATAACATTTCCATCTGGCATTATCTTCATAAAGTATCCTTTAGAAGTTCTTGAGTTGTTTTTACATTCATGAATATATCTGATACTATATATAATACCAGTAAGCTCATCAAGATATTCTATTTCTTTACTAGCATCCATTCCAGAAATGAAACTAGAATTATCATCAGGTAATGGCTTTAAAGCACTTTCAATTGTACTTTTACCAGAACCATTATCTCCTTTAATCAATACTATTCTGTGCATACATCTAGTAAAGTCTATTTCGATTTCATATAAACCCATACCATTGTATATACCACCATAATTTATTAGCTTTAAACGTTTTAATAACATCGTAATTCCTCCTTATTGCGTACGCTGACATTATATATAAGTTTCGATATCTATAAAAAACAAAAGGTTGTCTGTAGAGATAAATCTCTACAGACTTAGACTAGGCAATCAATTTTGAATTCAAATAGGTTTATATGAGAATATTTGTAGGATGGAGAAACCTACTGGTCGAGGCAACAGGACTCGAACCTGCGGCATCTTGGTCCCAAACCAAGCACTCTACCAAACTGAGCTATGCCTCGTTAATCTCTCCTGAAATACAAATCCTACCCTTAAGGTACATACAATAACAATTCCACATACATACGATTTTCAGGAGAGTATTAAAATAATGATTATGCGAGCAAAGAAAGGAAGTGACAATTACATCATATTAGATACATAATAATCAGTATCATAAGCTGTAACAAATCTCGCACTATCATTATCTTCAATAATATGTTGGTCATTTGAAAAAATAATATCAGCCGTTTTTGGATCGGATACTAGATTTCCTCTTGCACAAGCATTGAGAACAATAAGATCATACAAGTTAGGTCTACCAATATCAATAATGGCTTTTACAATTTCAATGACTTTATTAGAACCGTTTTCAATTGTATTACTAATATTGGAAAGAATATCATATGTCATATCACACCAGATAAACTCTCTATTAATACAATCGAAGATAACGGGTACACAAGTAGTAGATTCGGCATTAACATCGATTCTATCTTGGACAGTAGATGGTTCAAAGATTTTTCCACTATTCATATCATTTCTGTGCATCCATCCAAAACAACAATTCTTCATAGAACTGAAATTTTTTCTAGAGTAGTTATGAACAGAGAAAATCACATATCTACCTCCAGTTTTGATAACTTTGTTAATATCTATATCAATAAACTCTGCTACACCGACACCATCTTCTGGACCACCATTTGTGATATCTCCAGAATGACAGCCAACATCAGACTTTAGATTAGTGAATGAAATATGAGATATAGATTTAAAATCCTCGTTAAATACACCAGCAGATAAATCTACATCTACTTCCTCACCAGTCCACCAAATAAAACTTCTTAGAATATTGGTACTATCGGTAATACTAATATGACTTCCTCTTGTAATATTCTTGGAAGATGGACTCGCACTTCTAAGATTAAATGGAACAATAAAGTTCTTAAAATCTTTATCTACATAAACATTTCCTAATTTATCCAGATTAGATTGTTTGCTAATAATAGCCTTAGCACAAACATCCGCTACTTCAGTACAAATATCAGACTCCAGATCTTTTAGGTTATAAGGAATAACTTTAATCTTAGCAGTAGATCCTTTGAGGAAAAATACTCTACTAGTCTTTTCATCATCAGAAGCTCTATGAGAGAAATATTGGAAAAGTTGAATTAGAATCGGAACAGGAATTTTATCAGCAACCTTTTTAAATTCTCTAATAACAAGCTTGCTATCATTAGGATTTTTACAAGCACTTAGAATTCTGTTTAGATTTCTTGCAAATTCACCTGGACGAGTAGAACACATACCACAAATAGAAACAATAAGATTTTGATTGTTATGACTAAAATCATCAATAAGTTTAGTCAAATGACCGTTAAACGATCTTATAGGACACTTACTGTAGTTTCTTAATATGAAAAACATTTTAACTGCATTTGGGTATTGTTTAATGTATGTGTAAGGATGAACTCTCTCACCAACTCTTAACCATCTTTCTCTATATCTATACATATCTTCGATCATTCTCGGATTTAAACCACTGATGTCAACCGAAGGATTATGAGAAGTAAAATAATCAAGTTCTTCATTCTGAATAGCAATATTATCAAGAACACTCATTAGAATTTTTCTATGTCTTCTTGGAATATTTCTATAATGACAAGGTTTAGATAATGAAGAATCGCTAGTATTAACATATGCTAGATATCTTAAGACATCTGTAGCCGTTTTATACTTACTTTTAATAAAGTCAATTCCTTTTGTATAGAAAAGTAACAAAGATAAACTTGCTAAATTTTCCTTGTTAGGAATTTCAATATCGTTTGGTATGATAAAATCACCAAAGTACTTGAGCACTTTATATGCATCAATATTTCTCTCATAATAGGTATTCGAACTAAATGTATTGATATCATTTTTATCAATAACAGATAATGAAACCTTACTAGACATTAAGTTAGTAGTGATCTCTTTTACCATTTGAATTGCTTCATATGGTGTGATTATTGAAATAGTCTTAAGCTTTTCAAACTTATCTATTTCAATTAACGGAGTTCTTTGTTTTGTTTCATAATACGGAACTAATCTTCCCTCAGACATATAGTGAATAATTGCATTAATATACAATTCAGCATTGCTCATATCCATTACTTGTTGAGGAAAATTAGGATACATACAATTGTATTTAACATCGTCCCCTAAGTATTTCTTAATTGAAATAAGCAATACATTATTATACCAATCTACAATATCTTCTTTATTGAATTTTAGAGACAAAATATTAAATGATTTTTCATCAAGTTTGAATCCATAATCATATAGATTCTTACAGATAGTAGCAACCATTTCTTTAGTCTCTGAATTAAGTTCACAAGGATAAGGTAATTTGCTATCATTATAAGGGCTGATAACACAGCCCTTTCTTCTGAAGAGTACGATTGATAAACTTGTTTTGTTCATAACTATTAACTCCTTTATATAAAAATTTATTGGGTGAATAAATTTAAATTTCGGAAACGGAAATCGTGATATCTGTATTCATAAGCCAAAATTATTTTAAAGAAGGAAGATATCACATAGCCGAAAATTTAAATAATAGAATTCTTTGTATATGTGTGACCAAACAAATAGAATCTTTTGTCCAATCTTGATATCTATTTAATAGGCTATACGACAAAGCCTAAATCTTAATAAGAAGGAAGATATCAAATATGACAAAGTTTAGAATCATATACAAAGAACAAGAGGCTCAGCTTAATCGTATATTCTAATAAACTCTTTATCTTATAAAATGAAGGAAGAATATACATATAGCTGAATAAGCACATATATTACAACAAAAAGTTCCGCAAGATAAACTTTTTGGTGTAAACAAATAGGGACTGGTGTAGAGATAATAATTCTGAATTCTGCTATATCTCTGCACCAGCATCAATTTAGTGAGGAAAATTGAAGAATTTAGGAAGCACTCTCAAGGGAGTTACCCTCTTGAGTGCATAGATGGGATATAAGGACTGAAACTTATATCCCTGAAGTAAAAATTAGGAGGTCGCTAGTTTCCATGCGTGTACAATAAAAACTAACTATGTCAACGCAAATCGTTGCGAGAAAAGTGTCTTATAGTCTGTCACAGATATCCTTAATATGCTTATCGCAATTATAGATTCTGTTTTCAATTTTAGCAATTTGATTTTCTGTATCTGCTACTACTTCCTTAAGTAACTTAAGCTTTTCTTTATAGAAACGCTTAGAAGCCTTGTAGTATCTACGTTCCATCTTAGCTTCAGCAATACGAGTAGCTTCTAGTTCATTACTAGTATCGCCTTCTTTCAAGGTTGCTACACCTTCGAATACTTCATCTCTACCACAAACTTTCATGTTGATAGATGCTGTGATTTTTCCATCTTCGACCTTAATGGTCTTATTGTCTTCCAAAAACTTAATCATAATAAACAATTCCTTTCTTTAATTTGGAATGGTGAGATATAAGAGGCTTGAACTCTTGACCCTCACATTAAAAGTGTGATGCTCTACCAACTGAGCTAATATCTCAATTGACTTTTTATATATTTACATATATGTTAGAGCTGAGTAATTTTTAACAATTGGAAAGAAGAAACCACCAAGCTATCGCTCAGTGGTTTAATCTAGAACAACTAATAGAACTTTGAAATTTCAGCAATATTATAAATTTGTGTAAATTTACAATAAATAAAAGTTACTGTTCTTCTGTATCACTACTATTATCTTCGCTTTCTTGAGGTACATCCTCTTGTGTCTGACTAGAAGATTCGCTTTTATTTATAATATTGTTGTATATTTGTTTAAGATCGATACTGAATCTATCCTTTACAATAATACAAATTGCTTCATACATACCAGTAGATGACAATCCAAGAAAGATAAGTACAATGATCTTAGCGATAATATTTTCATCATCATAAGTACCTGGAATAACAAAACCAAGAATGACAGAAACAACAGAGTTGATATAGGGAATATATTTATTGGGTAGTTTCTTAATAGTACCTTTCAAAATAGTACCAATAACAAAACAACCGATAACAATAATAATACCATTACCAACAAATAAATCAGAAACGTTAGTTAAAATGTCTTCCATATTCATAATAACTACCTCCTTCTTTACTGATATGTTAAAAAATAAAGGCGTGGGTAGGATAATTCCTACCCACAACCTCCTATTAGTTAAAACGGAATCTCATCTTCTAATAACTTATCCATAGTTGTCGTTATAGTCTGCGATGGTTCATTTGTATTTACGAATGGGTTAGTTTCATCACATTCAAGAAGTTTAGCACTTACAATTGCAGCACTTTCTTTTCTATCTGGATCTAGAACAAATCCAGCATCGATGAAAGTAGGATAGATCATATACTTTCCAAAATGAGGAATTGCCATAAGCTGAATATCACAATGCTGACAGTATGCTGCTACTTTATACATTAAATGATTCAGTTTATTAGGAAATCCATCCTTATCAAGTGTATAATCATACAATGAACTTTCTATTATATCTACTTGTCCTCTACAATAAGGACAAGTTCCATCAATTTTAGTAAACAGTTCCATAGTTTAATCCCCCGATTCGTATACAATTTTTCTGATATCACCAGATACAACTATTCTAGCATCAGAATAACGTTTACTATAACTTTCTGGATCATTAGTTAACATAGTATACTTCTTAAAGTTACCAGCAACTAATACTTTACCAAGCTTAGGATTCATATTTCCGTTCTTAATACTAAGCTCCTTAATCTTATTAAGATGCTCATGTGAGAACATGAAATATCTAGTATATAAACTAGAAGCCATTATATTCCACCTCCAATCACTTATACTCTACATCTTGTTTGATTGTAAAGTTAGAAAGATTATCAAGTTTTCCAAGAATAGATTCAAGAAATTCTCTACCATTCTCAGTACCAAGCAATTCTTCTTTAGTTTGAAAGATAGAAGACATACTATAGATTTTTCTATAATCATCAATAAGTCTGTCTTGAACATCTCTCCAATTACAAGGTTCTTGATAATCACTTAGATACATTCCATCATATACCTTTGCATACGGACAAAGCAATCCAGTCATACCAGGATCACCAGCAGACGAAGTATCACAGTCAACCTTTCCAATATGACTAGGATTAGCAAGTCTATATTTTACAGGAACTGCACTAGCTTTGTTTTCACCAATACCAGATGATCCTTTAAAAGTATACTTTAATACACTGAATGTATCATCATCGTTAACATTGTTTTTATAGCTTACTAGATTGTTTTTCTTAAGACAATCAAGAATAAACATATGATCGATATTCAATGTCTTAAAAAACTTTTCGATAGTAAGACTATTAATTCCGTTCGCTGCATTGATAAGAACTTTAGATAATTTAGCAGCATAAAATCCTGCAATATATACAGCTATCTTAAGTTTCTTGAAAGACATATCATAATTATCTTTATTGTACAATGCATCGAAGTTATACATCATCCAACGAAGAATAGCGATAAGATCTTCTTTATCTTCTTCTGGCAGTCTGAGTGTTTCTTTCATCATAATAGAGTAGTTCTTCTTTGTAGATTCAAGCATAGCCTGACCTTTTTCAACACTCTTGTTTTTGAAATCTTGACCCAGAACACAAAGCCAATAATCTTTAGAATATAACTTCTCAAGACTAATAGCTTTCTTTGGACAATTCATAAGAATAGTTGCAATAAATGACTGAGTTACAGGTGCCTGATCCCAAATCATATATGGAACTGAGATATATACATTGTCCTTTTCATTAACAAATGCTACAAATGATTCATTTGGAATATATGGCTCATCTTGAGTAATATATACCTCTTTAATACACAGATATTCCATTGCTTTTACAAGACCATATTTAGCCAAGAAATATTTACAAACCGGAATATCTACACCGAATAGATTTGTAGTATAATTAATACACTGAACAATCTCTGTACTTCTTGTTCCATCTGAATTAAAGACTACGTGATTGAGTTTATATTTCTTTTCAGATACAGTATGCTTTTGGAATACTTGTCTGAAGTTAACACAACGCATCTTCTTCTTGTTAGAATTGTTATTATAAGTCGAAGCATCTGCAATTTGATATAAAGTACTATACATAGTACCACTAATTCTAAAATAGTATTTATCTACAACCTTAGGAATATCAATGAATACAGATTTATCTGCAACTTCTCCATTAACTTCGATATGATAATTTACCTCAAGAAGTATAATATCACTATCTTTCAAGTCAATATAATCGTGAATATTATACATGATTCGTTTATTTCTTCTTTTACCATCAGATTCAAGATCATAAACGATTCTCATTACGTCTCTATAGTCATCAATTACTCTAAAGTAATTAACTCCAATAAAGAGTCGTTTACCTTCTACATTTACATTAGATGGTTCTGCGACAGACATAATGACTTTCTTGATAGCATCTACGATATCATACTCACTTCTTATATAAAGTTTTTCATTAAATGGTTCTCTGAAAAGTCTAGAATATTCAGCGAGCATAGCTTTTGGGTTAATCATTATCATCATCTCCTAACTTTATAGGTCCTTCCTTAGAGAGAGCTTCGTTGATATAATCTACATATTTATTATCATTAATACCATCACCAATCCAAGGAAATACTAATGTCTTTCCAATAGGATTAGCTACATTAGGATTCATGTCTTGAATCACTAGTGTAGCCCTTATATCCAATTTACCACAGATAGCTTCAGCTTTACCAGCAGTAATACTATTACCTGAAAACTTTCTTTTATCGTTATTAAAGTCAGGTCCAAATCTTTCAGCATAATTGTTGATATTACAATGCTTAGCAGCAACAGCAGACTTAACTGCAAACATCAATGCTGTGTCATTAGTCTGATCGATATTAGGTGTAAATACCTCGTCACTAGATACGAGGTGATTATATTCATCTTTAGATATCTTTTCCTTTGCATCCAGTATATCCTGGAACGTAGATGCTGAACCAAAATATGCTAGATGAGAATCTGAATAATTTTGTTTATCTTCTTCTGTAATGGGATAAACCATTGTCATAAAGATAGCACCATTAATATAAACACCAGGTTTATTATAATCAATACCCATGTTTGAATAGAATGGTAAAATATATCCATTAATATGAAGAGCTGTATTATAATCAATACAAGAACTCATCATGTCTCCCTGTTCTATTACTTCATAAATCTTACCATTTATAAAGGCTTTATTTTTTGCAACCATTTTAGATTTCTCCTTTTTATTAAAAATAAAGCACCTGCCGACATGAAATCGACAGGTGCTATTATTTTATCAAGCTATGTTAAAGGTTTAGCTATTCATATCATTGCTACCCTTTGCGATAGCTTTCATTTCTTCACCGAACTGGATAGAGATGTTCTTGACATCTTTTACAACTTCAACAGAGCCTGTTGCTACAACAACCAAAGAATTGCTGTATTCTTCGTCACTCATCTGATCATTATAAACTCCGATATAACCATCAATGATCAGTTCAACGATCTCATCGGTCTTTGCGTTAACATCAAACCAATGATACAATGTTTCAAATGCCTGCATAGTCAGCGTATAGATCATCTTCTCGTCGCTGATTGCATAGTTGTATGTCTTACAGAGAGTATTGTTGAAAATCTCCCAATAAGTCATATTACGTTCTTCATCCTTAAAGTCGGTATAATTTACCAACTTATCTTTGCTAATGTTCTTGATGTCAGCCGGATCGAAAGTGATATTATAGAAATAATTCTCACCATCAGCATCATAATCGCTGACACAAGCTGCGATAAATTCACCTGTTTCTTTCTGAAATACAAGTGCTGCTTTTGCCTTGCACTTGAAGAAAGATGTGCTCATGATATCAGCACAAGTCTTAATTACATTTGCAAAACAGTCAACACTGCTATTGAAATGTGATCTTGGTGCAGGGTTCAAACTCAATTGAACCTTAATTTCTTCTCCTGTGATTTTGTTCACAAAGCTCGGTGCTGCTGTTTCTACAGCACACTTGTAAGACTGTGGGATTGTTGATTCTCTCAAATTAATTGTACTCATGGTTAAAGTACCTCCTCAAAAATATTTTATATTGATAGAGACATGTGTATCTCTTATCGTTTATATGATATATATTTATATCTTTGTTTAACGTGTGTTAAAATTTAAACTTCACTAAGGTATGAAGACTCATTAAGTCTGAACTCATCAAGAGTAAGAATCTTAACTCCATACTTATTAGCCTTATCTACCTTTGATGAAGTATATCCAACAAATGGAACTAACAAGAAGTCTGTTGTCTTTGTAACAGAACCTTCAGAACAATCGTGACCTTGAATAGTCAATCTATTCTCAAGTTCCTTATCTCTTACACCAGAGAATCTGATAGTCTTACACAAAGTTACTTTATCATTCTCTAGACCTTTACTTGTAATAACATTCGGCATATTGTTACAAATATATACTAGATCCTTGATAAAGAACTGTCTCTCTTTGATAATAGTAGTGGCTGTTTTAGGACCAATACCTCTACCACTATTCTCAAGTTTATAATATAATGACATATCACTATCTGTTGCAAGTTCATGCAATGATACTTTCTTCAAGATTAGTTTCCATTTCTTGTCTCCAATATCAGAGAAACCAAGAGAACCAAGCAGAATATAATCTGGTACTTTAGAATCATATAAATGATCAATAGCCTTGATTAGATTTTCTGCATTTGTAGGACCAAGTACTTTTGCTCTTTCCTCAGTCATTGACATAAGATCATTAAATGATGTTAAGTTAAGAGTTTTAATGGTTTCTTCAGAGAATCCTTTGAATCCTAACTTACTAACCATATTAATTAATCTTGCTCTTGTTCTACCTGGACACCCAATATTACTACAGAATACACTTTTACTTGTATCTGATACTGATAATGGTTGACCACATTCTGGACAATTAGTAATAAACCCAAAAGGTTTCAATGGATTGAAATCATTTTCAGGTACATTAGCTTTGTGGACATATGCCATTACATCATTAGTAAACTCAATTTCCAAGATATCATTAGGTCTGAGATTTAACTTCATGAATCTAGCATAACTATGACCAGAACTCTTTGTGTTGATCATACCATAAAACTCCACTGGATCATAATGAATCATCGGTGTTATATCACCAGTAGCACCAACAGTATAACTAATTCCTCTACAACGAGTAAGTTTCTTTTTGGTCTGAAACTTAATTGCAATAGAATACTCATTAATTGAATTTGATCTACCAAGAGTTTTTCTAATTTGAGGATCCAGATAAGATACAACTACTCCATCATACATGAATGGAAGTACATCTCTTACTGCTTGTGCTTCTTCTACAAATTTCTTTACTAAGAATAATACTTTGTTATAATCTCCACGAATAACAGTATATCTACAAGGTTCACCAGTAGAATAGTATCTATTCATGAATTCCAATTCTACATCTCTAGTCATATTATCATGACTTGTCTGCAATGGAACTAAAGTAATATACTTAGCATATTTCGAAGCCTTAGAATTACCAAGAATACCAATAATAGCATTTCTAGCATTAGCATAAGTTTTACCGCATTCTGCATTGAGTTGTCTGATAGCATTATACGAGATAACTGCTTCAAACTTCATACCAAATGGTTTAATATCAAATTTACCTACAGACTTAGTAAAGGTATATCCTTGAAGAATAGATGTCAGATCAGATGCTTTATCCATTTGAGTTTCACCTCTGGTTCTAGCACTTAATACTTTATCTGTTACTTCTGCTTCAATACTAACACCATCATATTTAAGCTCTAATACAAGCTCAATATAATTTGGATTTATGATTCCTGCTTGTGCATGTTTTCTTAAGAAATCTCTTTCAAATACACGTACATTAGGATCATTATAAACTCCACAATTAATAGCCTCGCTGTCCAATACAAACTTAGCTTTGTGAAGCGTTCCAACCAATTGAGGATACTTATGACTAGTATTTCTCAATCTCTTGGAAATAGTTTTATTCTCTTGAGAATCTACAAACTTAGATTGACCATAAGAATTACGTTTAGTAAGTTCATTACCGAATAAAAATCCATTTGTATTCATATACGGTTGAAACTCAAACAATGACCCCTTAGGTTCTTCATCAACAAACTCTACATCAGACGTAGAGAAGTTTGTCAATTCTACTGGTTCTGCACCCACTTGAAAATTTGGATTATATCTCTTATACTTTTCAAGAAGCATATCATAAACACCATCTTCAAGAACGAGAATACTTCTGTCAGTGTTATTATAGATAATATTAGAGATATGCAAGATATCATCTACAATACCCTGTTCAACTTCTGTTAAAGGTTCTTTATTTAACAGATATACAATATAGCTATTAATATTAGCGATGACATCTTGTGTTAAACAAGATGCATCACCGGCTAACAATTTTTCCACAATTGAATGCATAGGTGAAATGTTGTTCATTTATTTTCATCTCCCATAAATTTAAACAATTGTCCTTGTACTTTGTCTACTGGGACGAACAAAGCGTCGATATCTGGATTGTTATCATAAGGTACAAACAATTTAGATTGTGCCTCATTAACATCGGTAAACAAACCATTCGAATCCCAACCAACAAAATAGAACAATGTGTTTTGTTGTTCCGTCGCAATGTCATTATACTTAATAGGAACTTTCTTAAATTCACAAGCGACACCCATGACTTTAAGAGTTGCATTAAGAATTTCTGCACTGCGAGACTTGCCATCCTCATCCAATACTACATTGAATTCATACGATTCAAGCATATTCTTACTACCTCTTCTTGCTTGAGGAGAAGTACTATAAATCATAAGAACTGTAACATTGACTTCAGGCCCCATAAGCATATAGATATTTTGCTCCATCTCACCATTTCTAATAGGTGTATTAGATGTAACACGCATAAACATCTTTGCTGCTTTTGATTTAGAGTTTAGACCTCTTACATTGGTTGCAGACATAGAAGTAGCAGAATGTTTTTCTTCCGAATTCTGCTTCATTCTATAAATATACTGCTTTGCAACAATACTAGGTTTATTACTCTTCACCCATCTAGTATTCCCTCTAGAATCTTTGATAGGTACGATTGTAAATACAGGTTTGATCCATGGGAATGTATTATACAATTCCACCAAAGTATCAAATGTTACCGCATCTGAAATAGGTTCAAGAGGAATGTATAATCCATCTGAATCTTCTGTTAAACAACTTGCAACATTGAAACAAGCTTCTTGATCATTAATACTACTGTCGATAGCATCCATAAAATATCTATCCCAATCATCTGATAAAATGCTGAAATACTCGTGCAATAATCCAACACACATTTCAACATCAAATGACATAGTAGCCATATATCTGATAATATTTTCAGATATAAAGTTAAGTGATACCTCGTTTAACTGACCATTATTAAGTCGGTTTACACAAGTTGCTAAATTCCAGATGACGTCAACAGGTTTACCTATATCTCCATCATCTACTCTTGGCATTTCGTTATCTTCTCTTACTTTTGAAATTACTCCTTTACCACCATATCTAGAAGTGATTTTATCACCTTCTTTTACAGGAAGACTTTCATACACAACCACTTCTACATAGATATTAGAGAATACATTGTCTTTAAAATACAATTTACCAGATAATACATCCTCACAAGTAGTATATAATTTGCTAAGTCTATGACTTTTCTTATACATAGAATTGTCAATATAATTCTTAAGAAGATTACAAACTTCCGTACAGAATCTCTTATTGTCCTTTACATAGAATTCTAATTGGCCTTCATAGATTCCATTTGGAGTTTCTGAAATGTCCTTATTACAATACACATTGATATCAATTACTTTACCTTTAGCCTTGTAAGTAATATCATTAATCAATGTAGTCTTGAGTCTTTCTGCGGCTTGAGAGAAGAATATTTCATCATTTCTTTCTGTTCTCACACCACAAACAATACCCTTCTTGATATCCTCACCAATGTCTGGAATGATCTTATAAATATTATCATCGCCATACAAGTTAAGAGGAATATCGTTATCGTTAATCAGAAATGCTATTTTCTTTATTTCTGGTCTTGATAATTTTTGAGATGCTGATCTAGAAATCTCAATAGCGTCTTCTGTAGTCTCTGCATCAGAAACATACATAACTCTAAGATTCCTACCAGCCATATAGTTATCAGCATCGTCAAATGATTTAGATTTCTTGATAGTTTTCCCTAAAGGGATAACATCATTTACATTCAAACTATCAAGATAGTCGTTATTATACAAGAATCCATAAGATTCTGTATTATGACAATACGATACTCTTTCAATAACGTCCATATTATTATTTTCGTCTACTACAAACAGATAATAATGGTGTCCAGGACGATTAGAGAATTTTTCAATCTTCGCAATCACAGACCAAGCTCTGTCTGCTTTAATAAACGAAGATGAATGCTGTCCAAATAAGTTTTCGTATCCAGTACTGATATACGGTACTTCTGCATTTTCTAAACAAACATGTTGTTGATAATGTTGAGAAAACATAGCTTTTCTTGATGCAGAGTTAGCAGCTTCGAACGGCATGTTCAAGCCTATACCCAACATTTTTTCCATGTTTCCATCATCATACTTTTCTGACGCTGCCATTATATGCTTATCAATATTGGCATCATCATATAACTTTTGATACTCCATGAAATTTCAACTCCTTAAATTTAATATGATTTAGTATGAAGATGATTGCTCATCTTCATACTTATAATATACACTTTATATTAGTTTTGATTAGAATTCATCTGTCTGATCTTATCCATAATAGAAGTAGTAGCTGTAGAAGATTGAAGTCTAGATGCTTCTTCCAGATACGACAATTCATTATACAGATAAGTTACACACTCAGTTTCAAATATAGCTAAGAATTCTGGATCTGTGATAAGCTTATTCTTAAATTGCTTCTGAGAGAATTTCTTATCATCTCTTTCACCAAAATACAAATATGCACCAGCACCTTTAACTCTTCCTGCATTCTTAAGCATCATATACAATGACAAGTCAGGATCAAATCCAGTTTTATAATTAAGGACAAGATCAACAGCAGAACTCATACCACTTGCACCAGCTCTAGACTTTACATTTGATACAATTACATGAGCACCATCAATACCGAATTCCTTATCTGCCGTAAGTTTATCACTATCATCAATTCTAAACACATTATTAGCAAGATAAAGAGGAGTTACGCCACCAGGAATAGTTTCGTCTTGTTTCAGGAATGCTGTCTGAGATTTAGTATGTTTAAATGCATTAATCTCTACTTTTTGTGTGATATGGTTTACACTAAGGATAATGATATTTGCTTCTTTGATAAGCTGATTACATCTTCTAAACAACTGAGCTAATGCTTTAGCTGTAGCAGTTGTAGACATTTGACCACTAAGTTGTTCTTCTTCAGATAATTTAGCAGATACAAGCAAAGGAATAGAATCAATAATATAAACAGTCGGTTGGAACTTAGTAATTGACTGCCCATAATCATCAACCATACCAGTATCATATCTGAACTTATCTTCATTAGCTAATTTTACATCATGAATAGCTTTGATTTGAAGATAAACAGATTCAATTGTAATACCAGAGTTTCTTACCTTTACTTTAGATTTATACTGTTCTCTAGTGAATCCAGTAAGTGCACTACCTCTTTCATCGAGCATACCACCCTCAAGCAAATCAATAAACATAAGTCCATGATCAAAGTTTCTAATAATATTGGCACCAATTTGATATACAAAAGTAGACTTACCACAACCAGATCTACCAATAAACATATTAGAAGTACCATCAAGGATACCTACAGAATCATACTTTACTACTCTACCATCACTCAACTTAACAGTTCTTCTATATCCATTTTTATAGTCAAGTGAAAGAAATCCTGTTGAGTACATTACATCGCTTTCTGCCGTTCTCATAACAGAAATATTTTTGGTTTTAGCTAGACTATCTTGAATTTCTAGCATTAATTCATCAGTATTATTAGTTAAAACATTTGTATTTGACATATATAAACCTCCTCAACGTACCTATTGGGTACTTTTATTAAATAGTTTAAATACATGTAAAAAGCAATTCCCTCTACATCACTTGGATGTAGAGGGATAGCAGCTTTACAATTAAAATAGAAAGGACTGTCAACAATTTTATTCAGAAACTTGATTACTTATATGTTAGTATTATTTTATTTTTAAAAACCGTTCATATCATCTTCAGAATAAGGTTTCTTTTCATCAGACTTCTTTGCTGTAAAACCTTTCTTCTTTTCATAACCACCAGAGATACCAGATGTATTGACACGGTTTGTTCTAGATGCAGATGATCTTCTTCTACCAGAACCAGAAGATGTTTCTCCTTCAAAATTAGCAAAGAAATCATTTGTATCATCATCTTCAGATTTTTCTTCTTCATGATGTGTTTCAGTTACCATATTAGAAATAGAATCGAAGAAGTCATCTTGTTTTTCAATTTCTTTTCTATTCTGGTACTTAGCATAGATATCGTTAAGTTCATCCTTAGGAAGATTGATACCAGATGCAATAATTCTTACATATTCAGGAAGATCAGATTCACACTGACGATGAATAAAGAACTCCTCAATATCTGTATTACCGCAAAGCTTCTTCTTAATAGAGGTAAAGTTAGTATCTACAACATCTAGATTATCATCAGAGATATTCATATATACACCGATCTTTGTAGCAGACGGTTCAAAATCGAGAGAAGTATTATAGTCAATTGCATCAGATACAATCTGCTCGAACTGAGAAGAATTCTTTAATCTTTTATCGATATTAACTTCTGTTACAAACATCATACCTGGATTAGTAATTAACTTATAATGGTCTTCATCATCAATATTCTGCTCAGAGTCTACAACATCATAAGCACTAATAATCTTAAATGCCTTAGAGATATCATCATTAGCCATCTTTTCAGCAGTAAATGTATTATTAGTTTTATCAAGATACTTCTTATTGGATACAGTTCTGATTACAAAATCTCCACCATTAAGATCCTTGAAATATTCAATAGTATTCTGTAATCCTCTTGTATCAGTTTCAAATCCAGTAATCAATGTAATAATTACTGGAACTCTCAAATGCTTAGGAATAGCGGTCTTGATAAACTTAGCAAGAATAACGGATGCACCACTACCAGAAGCACCTTCTGTTGTAGCAATGATATTTACATATTGATATTTACCTTCAGGAAGTAGACTAGGAATAGAATTAGGATTCTCTCTAAGATAGTCTAACATAAGACTTTTAGCATATCCTCTATCCTTACCACAGCCAGCATTAGGGTCTGGATTAATAATAATAGTATTAATATTATCATTACGATATTCATAAGGAATATCTTTTTGTGTGGAGTTTACGATACAACAGTCATCAATCTTCAATGTACCTTCTTCAATACAATGAATCATAGCTTTTGTTGCACCTTGACCACAAGCAAAAGTATAAGAGTTGTTCATATAAAATTACTCCTTTTCTTTTTTGTCAGATTCTTTCTTCTTATCAGAATCTTCAATATTTTTCTGTTCACTTTCATTGACTGGTGTAAAACCAAACTGACCAGCTGGATAACCTTGCTCATTGATTACACCAAATTTAGATTCAGACATTTTAATTACCTCCTTTTATTAATTTATATATTAGTTATGATGGCAGTAATTATCCGTATGTGATTTAACACATACGGATATAGAGAATAAAAATGAAAATGTTTAAACTTTACAGGAGAAATCCTTTTTGGATTTACTTATATGTTAGCACTTTTTATTTTTCTATTCTCTTCTTTTTCATACTTAATGTATAAGGAGTCATATAATCTTCTTCTAATAAGTTAGTCATAATACCAGATCCAATCAAATAAACATCAACTGTGTTTCTTGCAACTTGATTAGATTTATCAGATGTAAGATCTTTTAAAGATACTTGACCAGTTGTATTAATTTGGTTATACATCTTATTCTTAGCTTCCATGTCATCTGCTTTAGCACGAGTAAACTCTTTTATTGTAGCGTCCATATTCTGTAATACAAGAGATTCTAATTCTCTATCAGACTCTACGCCTTTAGAATTACCTACGATAGCACCAGTCTTCGGGTTTCTAACAGTAATATCTGTATTATATCCAGATTTCTTAGTAACTAACTGTTTAAGCTTCTTAAGATTAAGATATCCAACCATAGCTTCATTATTAGAGTTTACAGCAACTCCATCGCTATTAGTATAAATACTTGGAAGTTTAATTTTCTCTAGTACTGGTACATTAATAGCTTTAAGAGCATTAATGCATTTAGTAGGATTAAGTTCTCTATCAAATGCAGTAGTCTGTAATCTGAAAGGTAATCTTCTTTTACAGAATTCCATAAATTGATTGTCAGACATCTTAGAAAACATTTCTTTATAGAAGTTAGAATTAGCTTTTGTAGGGTCCATTGCATCAAAAAATTTATATATAAGTGCTTCAGCCTTTTTTCTTTGTGCCGTCATTTTATTACCCTCCTTTGAGTATATTATAGATATGTTTTAGAATACAAAAAAGAAGGATAAAGAGATCAATCCTTTATCCTCCCGTACAAGCTACAGTTAGAGTTTTATTCTTCTTCTTCTACTGCGACAAGACAAATTGATGTGATTTCATAATTAGCGTTATATGACACATCATAATACGCTGTCTTACCAGTTCCGTGCAATAAATTTGATATGTCCATAATCCACTTATAAACGGTAATTTTATTATAATCATTTTTAGTACGATTAATCATTTCCTTGTCATAAGTCTTATTAGGATTAATAAATCTATTATCAAGCATTACTCCTACAATTTTTTCAAGATCTCTATTAAATTGTGCCAGCTTGTTGTTAAGACTTGTAATATTGTCATTGATTGCAACATCTTCAATATCTTTATTTATTTTGATATTTGGTTTATCCATATTAAAATTACGATGTTCGATCTCTTCCAACAAGTTCATAGTAGTAACGTTTTTAATTGTAATACTGTGATCAAACACTATCGACAAAGATTGGCTAATATCTAAAATATTTTTATCAGTTTCATATTCTCTAAAATCGAGATCTGTAAAATATTCAATTTCTTGATCAAACCAATCCTTAATATGCTGAATGAGTTCAGCGACTCCAAATTCAATATCTTTGATAGATACATTAAGCAAAGGAATATTTTCAATTGTGTCTGTTTCATTATTAAAATAAGGCTGTTCAGTTGCAAGCTTATTGAATGAAACTTTGCAAGTTACGCTGTTTTTGAATCGATTAATATAATCAATAATCTCAGCGAAATCTTTAACAAGTTTGCTGTATTCTGATACATTTTTAATATACTCTGTGTATGATGATACATCACACTTATCGAGAACTCCCACCTTATCAAAGACCGACTGACTCGGTTCATAACAAAGTGTAAAATACAGGATTACATCATTTTTTAAAGTTTTCATAATTTTAAACTCCTTTTAAATAAAATTATTTTGTATACTTTATGTATACACGTAAATTATATATAAATGTAATAATATTTGAAGTTGCAAAACTTTATATTCTCACACATATATAATTATAGTGAATAGGAGATAGTAATAAGACTATCCTTAGAAAAACTATTCGGTCTGGATGCTCGGAGACCTTAAACTGAGCAATGAAGAATATAAAGTTTGGATCTATTACTATGATCCCTGGCATTGAATTCTAGGAGGAATTTATTATGAAAAATAATATTACTGTAAAGTACATGGACAATACAACCAAGGCTAACAAGGCTAAAGTAAAAAAAGAAATCTGTTTCAAAGATATTTTCGGAACTGAGGATATCGCAAAGATTTCTAAGTATGGTATCATTTTGGCCACAGCTAGTTTTGAAAGGAACGGTAAGGTAATTAGACGTAGAGCATTCTTCAGAAGTGGATTGAGCAGTAAATTGATGCATTATATTATGATTGCTTATGCAGGCAGTTTATGGATTGAATTTGGTGAAAAATTTGAAATTCGTTTTACAAGGTATTGTATGCCTGATTTTGAAAATGCAAGCGACTGGAATATAGACAATGAAGAAGAAGAACTTGTTAACTATTATCGAGAAAATTTGCATATATTTGAATATCAGAGAAATTTTGCTGACGTCTTTGCTTCTATTGTATCATACTCAGATTATTGGGACAAAATTCAGTATTGTATTAGCAAAAATGATACCAAAATCAAAATCGACAAATCTTATTTTAAGAGGCAGAGTAATGAATTATACACAATAACAGCATATTATTATTTTGAAAATCATGGGTGCAATATAACCACCACTGTGCAAGATTGTAAAGCAATTGAAATGCTTCGTAAGTACTCTGCCAATTATGGATGCAATATCATTATTGATAATTATAAATTCGAAATAAATCTTGAAGATATATATCCAACTGCAATTGGTCAAGGACAGAACCTCTTGACTGTTTTGATTCTGATTATGTTCATGGCCAATGGTGCCTCTTGGTTGGAGTGACATAATATAGTAAAAATAAGAAACGTGTTATTGCCAAGCACGTTTCTTTTTTGCCTTATTGTGGTTAACTTTAATATAAAAGAACCGTAAGGAGGTATATAAATGAATAATCAAGTTATTGGTAGTATTATTCTTGAGTCTGCTAATGAAGCTGCTGAAGTTAATATTATTTCTGAGCATAATGGTAAACCCGAAGCTACTGGTATTATTCAGACTTTAGGCGATGAAAATAGAAATGGACGTATTTATGAAGTTAAAGATATGAAACCTGAGATTTACTCTGATAGAATTCAGAAGGAACTTATTCCTACTGGTAATATGAGAGGACATGATGGTCACCCTTCTTCTAGTGAATTATCTATTCAATCTGTAATCGATCCTAAAATTTGTTCTGTACAATATACTAAGATTTGGCTCGAAGGAACAGAGATTCATGCAAATTTCAAAGGTACTAATAACCAATATGGTAAGGCGTTTACTGAAGATCTGTTAGAAGGATGTAGACCTTCATTCTCTTTAAGAGCATTGGGCTCTGTTGATAGAGAAAGAAATGGCAAGTGTTATGTAAGAAATATTAGAATCATTACTTGGGATAGAGTTATTTTCCCTTCTCATAAACGTGCATATACTACTGGAATTATTGGTCCTAAGAATGAAGTACATGAACAAGCAATGATTACTGAATCTGCTGCTATTAATGGTATTGTAATTCCTATTATGAACCAGCAAGTAGTAAGTTATATTAAAGAAGAATCTGCTAATTTACAGAGTGTATTAAATACATTTGATACTCTATATGAATCTGCTATCATTTGTAATGGCGGAAAGAATGTCCAATTAAATACAAGAGATGGTAATAAGATCCTGGTAAACCTTGAACAGTATATTCAAGATGAGATCCTAAACTACTGCTATAATAATTAAAGCAATAGAGAGGACATTTAAGTCCTCTCTATATTTTGTTTTTATTTATATACTATTATAGTGATAATATAGGATACGGAAATCGTTATAAAGTAACTCGTCCTATATATATTGGAGGTATATATGAACAACATTAATAGACAGACACTTATCAATGAAGTAAATGATATCCTTGAATTCATGCAATACAGAAAAGCATCATTAGATGAAAAGCCAGAATATGTAATCTATCCACCAGACACAAATGAAAAAGCGATTGATTTGTTAGCAAGAAGAATGTTTATTTTAAACGAATTCTTCAATGAATCTATCAAATCGTTGGTTGATATCTTGATTAAATATCATCCGCAACTTTTTCTTAGTGATGAAAAAGATATGCTTACAGGTGTAGTTAATGGTTTCTTAAAGAAGGGTAAAGAATTAGTTATTGGTAATACACCGGAAGAATCTAAAGAAGATGAAAAACATATTTCTTCAGATGATCTTATTGTTTATACAATAAAAGATGATAAGGTTGTAATTGCCTGGAAAACCAAACGAATCGATCAAGATTTTGATACTGTATCCTTTATCAAGCAAAATAGAATTATCAATAGCTATTTCTCAGTTTATGGTACTGCAACACTTGATAATTTTATTAATGCTTCGACTGAACCTGATAATGCTAAATATGTTGCTATCAGTCCAAATGGAGCGAAGGCATATCAGATTAAAGATGGTATGAATATTTTAGATCTTACTGTCTTTGCTATGAATAATCTTAATACAGCTCAGATTGTCCTGGTTAAAATTGATAATCATATTTGCATCAAGGATGTACCTAATATCGAATTCAATCAAATCATTTTTAATAATGATTCTTCAGCCATTAATGTAATGACTACTGAGTAATCATTACTGGAAACGTGCTATTGCCAAGTACGTTTCTTTTTTGCAATTTGTCTAAGTTCCTGAAGTAGATTATATACTATAATAGTGAGATTGGAGGTGATATGTTATTCTATATCATTTGGAAGGAGGTGATAAACATGGATAACAAGTACAAATCTGCATATCTCGTTGGCGAGAGGATTAGACGGTTCAGAGAAGAACAGAACATGAGTCAGGAAGAATTGGCTTTTGAGTCTGATATTCATTCGGCTTACATTGGTAAGATAGAGCGTGGAGAGAAATGCCCAACTATCGAAACACTCTACAAAATCTCCAAGGGACTTAATATTCCTATCAGTGTACTTACTGATATCGATAACTATTATAATCCCACTGAAGAGATTGACAAGATCTTCAAAGTAAGACTTGAAAACGCAATGAGTGGATTGAATTATGATCAGCTCGAATCTATTGTTAAGATCGTTGAAGAAATTTCTAAGTATATGATGTAATATGCTATCTTCACAATCTTAATTATAAAAGGAGACGTGTTATTGCCAAGCACGTTTCTTTTTTGTTTGTTAGCTTGAACTTTAATATAATGAGAGGAGATGATAATATGGCTAATGGTAATAATAATATGAATATTACTTCTGTTATAGATAAAGAGATATATCCTATTGTTTCAAATGTGTTATCTAAATCACTTACTAAATACAAATCATTAATGAGTAAGTTTATGAATACACGATCTACTTCTCTTTATGATACTTTTCCAGCTACACGTTGTACCTATGGTCAACAAGATGCTGATGAATTATATGCTGTTTTCGGAAAAAAAGAAAAAGAACTACAAGAGATAATTAATAAAACATACTATTCACAGATTCCAAACTTCAATCCTAGAACTGCTAAGAATCCAGTAACTGCATTGTCTATTTGTATTATCAAATATTTTTTGTCTAAGAATGATAAAAAGAATCTTGATATAGCAATTATTTATATGTCATTCTCTGGTGGATTTTATCCATCTATTCATTATGGATCTTATCCTACTGCTGTACCAGCTGATTATAGATGGGTATGTGATTATGTAGTAAATAATGAATTGTCTAATAAGTTTGACTTAAAGAAAACTGGTTCTGTTATAGGAACTATTAAATCTATTGGTGCTACTTGGGTAGATGCATATAAAGATAGATTAAAAGGTAAAACTGATGATGAAGAATATGTTTATGTAATTCAGCAGTTACATATGCGTATTAAATCATTTATTCAGAATACAGCAGAAATCTATTATAAGTGTTATCAAAATCGTGAATATCTTACTTATGATAGTGATGATATGTCTGAAGAAAACTTTAGACTTACAGAAAATGACAGTACAAAGATAGAAGCTATTACATCTCGTGCAATGACATGGATTACTACACATGATGTCGATTATCGTTTATGTAAGATGTGTTCTGATTCTAATGTAAAGACAGAAGAAATTAAATCTATCATAGAATCTATAGTAAAGAATACTGATAATATAGATATTGTAAGAGAACTTATATCTCTTATCACATCTAACTATTTTAGAGCTAGTAGAAATAAAGATGTTCGTGATATAGAGTTTATTTCTTTTTCTGTTAAAGCCAAGCCAAATACAAAGGATAAAGATATATTAAGACAGAATACTATTATAGATGAATTTCTATGTGAGAATAGTATAGCATATAATAGACGTAAGAGCCGTGAAGCAACTAAGAATAGTTATAACAGAGCTGTATTGACGTATTTCGTTTTAATTATAAACCAATCTAATAAGTAAAGGAGGTTAAATCGTTGTCTATTTTTGCAAGTGAACAAGCTCTAGATTCATATAAAGATAAACAAATGCTTAGAGTTGTAAATGAAGCTTATTTTGGTCGTACTCCAGGTATTACAAGATGTTTTAATGCTTTTTGTGATTTTAGAGATCAATATGTAGGACATGGATTTATTAATTCTATAAGACATATTGATATAGATCATGATAAGAATTTAAAATTGTTCTGTAAAGAAATGGAAAGAGAATTTGGATTAGATAGTTTTTCATTTATAGTAAAGAATGATCCAATGGTAAATATGGCTACCTATCCAATATATTTTAAATCTAATAGAAAACCAAAGGATAATGTAGAAGTAACTAAGTATGGATATAGATTTAAGAAAGACATTGAAATGAGTATTATAATTATATCTTATACTGGACTTCTTCTAGATGAGAAATATTCTAATGAACAAGTATTTGCAACTGTTCTTCATGAAGTAGGACATAATTTTCAAGAGTATTTGAATGGTAATGTGCATTCATTGACCTCTGGTATTGCTATTATTCAAATTATAAATGATTTAATTTTATTACTTAGTGGTAATCCTGACGTATTAAAAAGAGTAAAGACTTATTTATTTATGTCTGATCCTACTCATAGATTTTTGAGTAAATGGTTTAATTCTATAACTAGTGATACAGATAGAAATAATATATATAGTTATTTTAATTTTATTAGAGGTATTGTAAAAGCTCCATCAAATTTATTAGCTGGGGTTATTATGGTTCCTTTATACCCAGCTTTAAAAGTATTATCTGGATTTTCTTCTATTCTAAATAAATTTAGTTGTATAGGTATTATTTCTTCAGCTCATGGATATTTAGGAGAAGTAATGGCTGATAATTTTGCTTCTTATTATGGATTTGGAGAAGCCTTAGCAACTGGATTAGATAAGATGGATGCTGGTGGGTTATTTCATATTATTAAAACTATTCCTATTATTGGTCATATATATAACTTTATGTTATTACCTGGTGATCTATTATTATCTCTTGGCGATGTGCATCCAGCACATTCTGCAAGAGCATATGATGTTTTACAAAGTATGAAGACAGATTTAAAAGATCCGTCTCTTTCTCCTGAACTAAGAAAGAAGTTAGCAAAAGAAATTGATCATTATGAAACCACTATGAATAAAATATACTCTGAAAAATCAAGAGTATCTAATGCTGGTTTTATTCAAGGAATTTTTGACAAGGCTATATTTACTGGTGGTAGTATTAGATATTCTTGGAATGCTTCTTTATGGGGTGATCCAGCTAAAGAGGCTCAAAGAGCTACTGATAGATTAAAAGAATCAACTGATATCATAATGAATACTAAAATCATATAAGGAGGGTTATTATGTTTGAATATAATGATTTATTCTCTTACTTTAATGAAGCTGACGATGAAGAAGAGAAAAAGAAGAACGATGATAAAGATACTGAAGATGACAAGAAAGAAGATAAAAAATCTGAGGATAAAAAAGAAGATAAAAATGATGACTCTGATTACAATGATCTGATGGACAGTGACAAAGATACAGAAGATGATGAATCTGAAGATTCTGAGGACAGTTCTGAAGACTATAATGACTTAATGTCTGATGATGATGTAGAAGATGATATTTCTACAGATGATGTAGCAACAGATAGTTCTGATGATAGTGATTATAATGATTTAATGGATGATTCTTCTGAATCTAGTGATTCTGATGGTAGTTGTTGTAATGTATATGAAAAATCTTTAAAAGCTGCATATGCTTCGACCGTTGTGGTTTCTAACTTAAATTATATCTCTTTCAAAGTAATCGGCCAAGGTATTGGTGATACAAGACGCATTATTGAAAGTCTTGTATGGAATATTGATAATATTTCAAGAACATTCTATCAATTTGCATCAGAATCTCCTTTATGCGAAATCGATAATCCTATTAGAGCTAAAGAACATTGTGAAGATGTTTCTGTTGCAACTGAAAAGGAATATGAATGGAGAGAAGCATTAGAATTTATTGATAAGAATATTAATGAATTACTTGTATATATTAAGTGTTTAAATGATATGCCAGGATTGAGAAAAGATATAGCTGACGCATGTGGTTGTTGTATTGGAACTATAGAAAGAGTTTCTAATGGTGATATACGAAAGATTTTAGCAGGTAAATTCTCAGACACTTCAACAGCAGTAATTGCGGTTAAATCTGAATCTTGTAATTATTATAACGATATATTTTAAGAAACACAATCTCCAGAGGATATACAAATCCTCTGGAGACTTTATTTATACTACATACGGCTCTTTGCCAAATATTCTCGTTGATGTCTCTAGCTCTTTGTTAAGATCTTCAATACATCTAAGAGCCTTTAATTTATTTTCTTCTTTATCATAATAGATTGTAAGGTTAGATACGTACGCAGTACTTAAACCATTTCCAGTCCAAATTAATGATGTTCTGAATCTAATATCATATTCAAAGTTATACTTCTTATAAACCGTCTCATAGACATTCATTTCTAGAATAGAACTTTGATCTTTAGTCGGAATAAAAAAGTTTATACCGTTAACTTTAAAGTCAGCTTCTTTTTTTAGTACTGTTACTTTACATTTAACACATTTTCTTTCTCTCTTTTTCATTTATATCTCACCTCAATCAAGATTAGTCCACTTCGGGCAAGGAGAACTTACCTTAAGACCTTCATGTGCAGGAATTGTAGTTTCATTCTTCTCATAACGAGGAGATCCATCTTCATTAACACCTGTCTTCATCGGGAACTTCTTCTGGGTCTCTGGAATTTCCTTAAGCTGAATAGAAATATCAGACTTCTCAGTAGCACCAAGATTAATCTTTCTACCAGTTCTTAAGGTATTATTAACAAAGTCCTTAGAAAGAGTTACCATTGTAGATGCGTCGGATTTCTTTACCTCATAACTATCTACAATACTACAAGCTTCTACCTTAGGCATCTTTGTTGTAGATGCAATGATACCAGCAACCATTTCTCTATATTCAGTTGCAGGACAATGAGTTTCTTGAGATGACCAATCCTTTACAACAAAATTTCTGTCATTAAGCATTGCACGCATAACAGCTTCTTCATCACGTCTAGATGCAGACTTCTGTTTCAAATTCTCTCTGATGTCATTGATTAGCTCCTGTACACTTACGTTGTTGTTTTCCATTTTAATTTCCTCCTTAATGGAATTTAATTTATTATTAAACGTTTTCATTTGAAAACGAATAATTACATATAGCAAACTACGATTTTGACATTTACATCATTAAAAGTATATTTGATAAGATTTCTGACTAAATTCCAGTTCATCTTATCTAAACCAGAACCAATTTTAGGCATTGCTAATAATCTGATTCCTTGTTTTAAAACTTGTTTCCTCAGATCTACCAAAGAATTTAAAATAGTTTTCTTAGTAGGCTTTTGATAATAGTTTCTTTTTGTTACTAAGTTAAATACTTTTCCATCTTGAACACAAAATCCTTTTGCTAAGGATTTGTCCCATTCAGATAGCATATTGTAATTACTTCTTCTCAGATTTTCTTTTGTATTAAAATGCTCATTGAATTGAACTGCTATTCCAGCACCCATTGCAAAATCAGCACTAATACATTGTACTAGATAATAATCATCTAAAACACTAAATATGTCTCTTCGTTCCTCACTATAAATCATAATTACACCTTTTTCTTTCTAGGATTGATATTATCCCATTGAAATACAAACAATCCATTATTTGAATTGTTTTTACCGTTTCTTTTTATATATTCCTGAATATCTTCATCAGTCATCGTCATCAATTTATCGATGAATTTTTCTTTCTTGTCTTCTTTCAATTTTATTACCTCCATCATTCATTTATAGATATGTTTAAGAGGTAGTAAAAACATACGCAATGCGTTCATTAATCAACATTAAAATAAAAGAAGACATTAAAGGAGGTCGTTTTATGATTAATGAAAGTTCTTTAATAGGAGTACAACCTAATGAAGTTGATATAGTAAAGATTCCAAAAGATATTCCAGCTATGGATATTGAAGATTATGATTTATTTGATGATAAAGATAGAGAGAAATATATTAAAGACTTAGAAAGAACAATTAGATCGTCTTATGAGTATAGAAATATGATTCAATATTTAAGAGAATATATGAATATGAATTCTTGTGCATTTATGCCTAATATAACAAATGATGTTAATAGAAGAATTAAGATTGAGATACATCATTCTCCATTTACTTTAAGAGATGTATGTGTTACTATTATAAATAAGAGAATGAAAACTAATGAACCCATTACTATAGAGTCTGTAGCTTATGAAGTAATGTATGTTCATTATTGTTTAATGGTAGGATTGATTCCTTTATCTGAAACAGTACATCAATTAGTACATACACAATATATTTTTATTCCTGTAGATAAAGTATATGGCTATTATAAGAATTTTGTGAAATCTTATTACGATTACATTGATCCAGAATTATTAGATAAACTTGATGAATTAGAAAAACTTACTATCGCTGGTACATATAATGATTCTTATAAAGAAGTCCTTGAAAAGAAATATGTTACTGTTGATATGGAAGGGAATAACCAAATTGAAAAATTACATGATCTACAAGAAACATTAAAGCAAAAATTGAGTGAACTTAGAGGAGACTCTCAAGAAACTCCAAATAAAGACTATTCTAATTCTCCTTTATTACATCCTCAAAATATGTAAACGACAAAGAAATTCCCGTAGGAATTTTGTTCCTACGGGTTTTTCATTCAGCATATCTTTTGGAGTATATTACCAGTGTGTCTGACATATTACATCAGACTGGTTGGGATAGCTGGATTTGAACCAGCGGAATGACGGAGTCAAAGTCCGTTGCCTTACCACTTGGCTATATCCCATCATTCACATTTACTTATAAGTTAGTGCGGTTATAAAAAATAACAGGTGGTTAATACCACCTGTCAAATTTTTCCAGCATGTTGCCAAAGAAATCTCTATTGATATTAGCAATTTCTATTTGCTAACGTCAATCTAGAGATTTCTTTAATTTTAAATTCTCCACCTTCTAATTCATAGTAACCATTCATTTTAATTACAGGTTGATCTAACTTAGAATAATATAAAGAGTTGATTACTTCAATCTCTAATGAGTCTTCTCCGTTTTCTTCATCTCTAATATACCTAAGTACTTTAGCGACAATATTATCACCATCATCTGGATACTCAGAAGTATGATGCGTTTGTACATTGCCCTCTCTAAAGTTAACTCTATTATTAGGATGATTAGGATCATTTACCCTAGGCTCATAGATAAATATCATTCCATTATTATTAGAAATACTTTTGAATAGATTATTTCTAATTTCATCAAAATTAGTTATCTTATTACCTTTGAGTAAATAACTCATATTCTTTTTTGTCATGAAGAAATTAACGATAGCTTTTGATTCTTTGGTTGGTAACATGTAAATTCATTCTCCTTTCGTTTGTACAATTCTACATAATTTTTAAACAACTGTAAATACTTAGTTTGTCTATGAGGATTAGACTTGTTACTTTTAATGTTAACAAGATTATTTCCATTCTTTACATAGAAATAAACTACATTGATTTCATTATTGTTATCTACTTTATACAATAATCTAACCTGAATTTTGTTGAATTGTGATTTGTAAACATAGAAACCATCATCTACAATATCATGAATAATATTACCATCTCCAAATACATTGGAGATGGCGATGTTTTGTTCTTGATAATACTTGTAACGATTTTCTAGTTTACTAATACACTTATCAACTGCTTTACGAATACTCGGATCTAATTTCTTGTATTCTTTACACGAGTTAATAATCATATTAATTAAACCTTCTTTACTCTCATTTTTACAACTTCTCCACCTTTAATCATCTTAACTCCAGTACTAATACTTGTACCAGATGGAATATTAGATACAGGAATTTCAATGATTTCTCCAGTAGGTGCGATAGTTGCCTCTAGAATTTCATTTTGATTTACACCGCACATAGCTACGATGTTGTCTGTTTTACTAAGTTTGATCACATTGCTACCAGCTTTGCTTCTTCCCTTTTGTACACAATCAGGAATAATTCTATTAACGTAACCATTCTTAGTAACTACTACAATATCCTTAAATCCCTTACAGATAACAGACATACCTTCAACACTAGTTGTTTTACTAGACATTGAGATACAACCTCTTGAATTTCGTTTAAGGATAGGAATTTCATTAATATCGATTCTCAAAGCTTTCTTACTACCATATACTACGATCTCTGCATTATTATTAAACATAAGCATATCGATAATCTTATCGTTACCGTCAAGTTTACAATATACAAGACCACTGGTAGGAACATTAAGAAAGTCAGTAGTAGTCATTCTCTTAATAAATCCATCCTTTGTAAGAGTAACAACAAAGCCTTTACTATATTGCTCCATTACTACATCATATACTACAGATGTGATTTGAGAATTGATATACTTATTTATCAATCGAATATCAATACCACTTGAGTTCTTGTCTGCAAATGGAACTTTAGAGATTGGAATATTATAGACTTTACCAAACTCATCAAATAACAAAATGTTTCTGCTATTATCGCCAACGACAACAAACTTTACATTATCATTCTTAAGTTTAGTAATAGGATCATTTACTCCAATCTTCTTAATAAAGTTATTTTCAGTAATAACAACTTTAAATGTTCCAGCTGCTACACCATTAACTTCAGATTCTGAAATGAGTTTACATTTTCTAGGCATACCATATTTTGCTTTAATCTCAAGAAGCTCATTGATAATATTCTGTTCGATAGCACCGTCTGTAACAATGATATCTGTACAAGCTTTAATCTCTTGATCAAGTTTAGCTTCTTCTTGTTTAAAGATATTATAATATCCCCTTGAAAGTTTCTTCAATTCACAATTGATAAAGAACTTAGCCTGAATATCAGTAATTTTACACTTCTTGATTAGCATTTCAATCAATACATTATCATCTGTAGATTTATTACTTTTAATCATATTGATAATGTCGTCAGAAATACCTCTCTCAATTGCCATAATATACATGCTGATAACATGCTTTCTTGTCATAAGCTTCTGAATACGATTATCAAAGTATCTTAACTTGGTAAGTTTTCTAAACTCAATCCAGGCTTTTAGATAACCGGTATAAGATAATCTTTTTACAGGATACGCTCTATCTCCAGTATCCATAACTTTAAGATTAACTCTTGCTGTCTGGAGAAGATTAGTATTCTTATAAATTTCATTACGGATATAATTTGGATCCGTACCAGGCTTAAGAACAATTACAAATCTCATATGATCAAGATCGGACTTATGTTTTTTACCAGTCTTATCTTTTTCAATAAAAGATTGTTCTTCCATATCAATAATACCAATAATCTTGTTCTTTTTAACCATCTCTGTCAATTTAAGAATTGCAGTTTCCAGAAATGTTTGGTTTGGACAAGACTTAATAACAAGTGTTTGACAATCCCTATATTTGTTATTATCGCCTCTATAAGGTTCAATGTCAATTACACTTCTTACTTTATAATTACCATATCCTTTAGCACTAATATCAGCCCAGTTAGTATCTACAATCTCACACGCCTGACAATGATCTGGAACTAATACAATCTTTGCTTTTGGATTTTGAATTAAAGCAATAGTAACATCTATTACTTCATTGATATTATGTGATGGTATATCTACTTTATCGCCAACACTAATACCTGTACAACCGTTAATCAATAACAGTGGTACTTTACAAGGTAGAAAGTTAGGTTCAGGCTTAGACTCATCATAATTCCTCCCCCAATCTACAACTTCTTTAAACGATACCAACTCATCAAGAATACATTCCTGAGCAAACTTACTTAACTTTACTTCAGTATAACGATAAGATGCAGGAACGTTTTGATATGTGTTACCAAAGTTGCCTTGTCCTTCAAACAACGGAATCTTTGTTTGAAACCAATTTGTCATTGTACACAGTGCTCCATAAATACTAGAGTCACCATGAGGGTGATAACCACCCATTGTAGATCCTACAATATCTGCACATTTTCTATTATCTAGTGCATTAGATACAAATCTTGCTGTATACAAGATTCTTCTTTGAACAGGTTTTAAACCATCTCTAAGTTCAGGAGTAGTCCTATGTCTTTCTACATATAAAGCATACTCTTTATAGTCTTTGGTATACTGTTCATTCGCTTTTGTGTCTACGATAGTTTGTGGCATATAAATACCTCCAATTATTTTATTTATTAAGCTGTTGTTGCTTAATCATTTTTATAATATATAGATATATCAAAATTTCCTCTCTACGAGACTTGCCCGTAGAGAGGATTGGAGATTATCTCATGTATCTATTATTCAGAAACTTCTGCCTTAGCATAGTCTTCAGAATCTGTAACTTCATCCATCATATCCTTTTCGAGGTCTGCGTAGTTTTCCTTAACAGACTTACCCTTAACGATAGAGAAGGAATTTACATATGTGATTTCGCCAGTTTCATAGTCCTTATGACAACGAATACCCATTACATGCTTATCAGCATTGAACTTACCTGCATAGGATTCTTGAACAGAAACTGTAAAGGTGTTATCAGCGTTGAACTTAATGATTGTACCGAACTGTGCATAACCCTTGAGCTGGTCATTGTCAAACAGTTCTGCCTTGCTCATGTTTACAGGGATAGCAACCTTGTCGAAGGAAATAGAACAGAGAAGATTGTATAGAGAATCGATATTTCCAGCATAGAAATCAGAATCAGCGATCTCAACCTTGATCTTAGTAAACTTCGGCTTTGCCTTCTTGAACTTGTTTTCACCTTTGTTGTTGTTTTTAAAATTAGCCATTTTAATTTCTCCTTTGAATAGAATTTTAAGATTTTAGATTTATTTTGTTAAATCTTTACATATTAGTTAGGTCATTAGTAAAAAACAACGGGCTGATGAAACCCGTTGTCTACTAGTTTAGAATATCTTTTCTAACTTAGTCTTTAAGTAAAAGATCTTTGTTAGAATTGATATATCTCATTTCTTGTAGCTCCTTCTCAATATCTTCAACTGTATATCTTACAAGTTTTCTATCACCATCAGGTTTTAGAGTAGATTCAGCAAGCATAACTGGATTCATCTCACCAAGTCCCTTAAATCTCTTTAATCTAGCAGGTTTAAAACTTTCAAATATTGTCATAAGATCATACAATGTCATTCTAGTATCGTTAACAATATATTCTGAATCAGAACTATCAATGAATGAGATTACTTCTTTACATTCTTTGATAAGCATATCATTAAAGAATACTTTATGATATTTGTCATTAGCTACACCTTCGATTACTATCATACCATTTACTTGAGTAATTTCGATAAATCTGTACAGTTTCTTGATAGTGGATTTGAACTTGTTAAACGGTAATTTTCTATTGACAAGAATATGTTCTAACAACTTAGGATCAATTGCGTGATTAAACGATACTTTGTTAAGTTCACTAATATAATCCTCATTGTTATACAGAATTCTTGTAATTTCAGCAGGTTTAAGTTCTTTTCCATTAGCAGATTTGATCTTATACTGTTTACTAAATTCACTCTGTACATACTTAACAAAGTCAAGCATATTAGAGAAATATTTGTAATCATTGTTACCCTTAGGAATTGCAAATAGAGGTGGCAGAGCTGCAAATAATCTTCCAGCTTCTACAAAAGGTGCACAATATAGCATAAAGAATCTCAACCATAGAGTTCTAATATGTGCACCGTCTGGATCGGCATCTGCCATGATAATTACTCTAGATATCTTGCATTTTGCTAAGTTAAAGTTCTTACCATATCCAGCTCCCATGATAGTCAATACACCAGAGAGTTCGTCATTTTTCAAAATCTCTGCTTTTGACTTTTCAAATGCATTTGGAATTTTACCTCTTGAAGGAAGAATACCTTGATGTGCCTGATCTCTTACGTTTCTTGCTGAACCATACGCAGAATCACCCTCAACAATTATGAGTTCGTTATCGTGCTTACTATTCGGTCTCAGATATTTTTCTGGAAGACCCGAAAACGGCGACGCTTCGAACATCGAAGACAGTTTGATTTTATCTTTGTCTTGTTTATTTCTCATCTCGATAACTTCTTTGAAATACTTACAAAGTTTCTGAAGTTCAGAAGAATGAGATTTAGACCATTCATTCAAACCGGCAATAATTGTCTGAGAAACAAAAGGTTTCATATCTTCATTACTAAGCAATTCCTTAGCTTGTCCATTATACAATGCTTTAAGATGGAAAGTACTGATAGCAAGTTTAAGTCCTTGTCTAATATCTTGTACAGTACAAGTTAGTTTATTCTTTGCTTTAGAGTTCTTAAGATAAATCTTATTCATATAATCTCTAAAGTATCTAGTAATACCATCAAGAGCACCATCTACATGAGTACCACCATCTGTAGGACAAGTATTATTCAAGGAAATAATCTCCTCGTCGCTACCAGTATCATAGGTAAAAGCAACTTCCATCTTATGAGTACCATCATCATTTCTAATAATGATAGGTTCAATAAATGGATTCTGAGTCATATTAATAAGATGGGTTATAATACCGTCTCTATTTTCAATAGATTCAATATGCTTTTTACCACCAATATCAATACCTGTATATTCTACATGAGTACCAATTGGAGTTGATGGTACGATGATAGAAATAAGATCGTAAATATCTTTCCAAGTAGTAGTTACAGTACCGATTACTGTTTCATTAGGAATAAATGAGATTGTAGAGCCTTGTCTATCACCACATTCAATATCTACTTCACCCTTCTTCCAAATATGGCCTTCTATAAATTCTACATGTTTAGCTTTACCCAACACATAGCTATCTACAGTAAATTTACTAGAAAGAGCATTTGTAGTAGAACCGCCACAACCATTCTTACCAGCAGAATATTTATATAGTTCTTTTACATAGTTAGATGATGTGTGGCTAGTACCAAAGATAATACCAATCTTACCATGAGGAATACCTCTACCATTATCACTAACTGTAACTTTATGAGTTCTTTCATCATATTCTACAAAGATATTCTGAGAAAACGCATTTCCTTTAAGAATTTCATCAATAGAGTTTTGAAAGATTTCTCTTACCATTGTGATAAATGCAGCATTATCTTTTACTTTTCCTATATAGACATCAGGTGTTTGCCTTACCTGTTCTACAAAGTCTGAGATCTGTTTTATTTCGTCTCCATAATTCTTAGCTCTATCTTCTAATGAAGTTGTTTTTACTTTCTTCATTATTGACCTCCTTAACAAAAAAGGTAGTAATTTTCAACTACCCTTTTTATAAATTTAATGTACACTCTACACGAAGGCAGAGTGTACACCAAACTTATGTTATATTGTTTTAGTTTATATCCTTATGAACAACTACCAACTACTATTATACCTTAGTGGTAGCAGTAGTTGTGTTATTCTGACCTCCCATAGCCGGATTAGCTGTAGGTGTAACAGGTGCTCCAGGCATAGGGATATTTTGAAGTTGTGGTGTTGCTGTCTGCGGCTGAGTCATAGGCTGCTGAGGAGTCATCTGAGGCTGCTGCTGTGGCTGACCATTCTGAACGAACGGATTACCTCCCATCATTGTACCACCCATCGGCATGGGTGCACCCATCATTTGCTGCTGCGGATACTGCATCGGCTGCTGCTGATATCCCATAGGCTGCTGATACTGCATCTGCTGAGGCATCATCTGCGGCTGTGTCGGCTGCTGATATGCACCTGGCATAGGCTGCTGATAGCCCATATTGCCATTCGGAATGAAATAATTAGGAACTGCACCAATAGTACCGTTAAAGTATCCATTGTTCCAATTACCCTGATAGCCGATGCCGGATACCATATTGCTGGAATTCTTCATATCGTTCTTCAAATTAGTAATTGCATCATTGTAATATTTCGGGAACAAATTTCGTACAATGCCGATAGCTTTGTTGATTTCATTTACGTTCTCTCCATATTCTTTTGTAGTGGCTTTTGCTGTCATGCTAGCATTTGTCAAAAACGTAATCATTTGGTCTACAACTTCCTTAGAAGCTACAACCATGTGGAAAGTAACATCTGTACCTTTGACTCTAACAAGATTTGTAGCCGGATCAATCACTTCAAGAGCGAGAGTTCCATCAGGATTTCTAAAATTCCATTCTTCGAGGATCAACTGATCCTCTGTAAGAGTCAGACCATTCTGATTCTTCTTACGGATGATATCGAGCTGTTCATTAGTAAGATTAGATCTTACAGGCTGTGGAGCATTACCAAAGACTACTCCATTGTTCTGTGCAAAGCCCATAGGCTGTGCAAATGCGTTTGCGGACTGATTGTTCTGCTGCTGAAAAATACTTCCATACATGGTGTATTTTCCTCCTTTTATAAAATTTATTTGATTGAGATTACTCTCTAATCATCAATATGATATATAATCATTTACTTTTTTGTTAAGTTCATTGTAAATGATTATCACAGAAACTTGGTTGCGTCGATATTGATAATCTCATCATCTGGACGCAAGCCACGTTTATCTGTGGTCGTACTATTCTGACCCATAAAGTATGTTTTTTCATCTTGTAATTGAGTCATTTGCATAAAATAACGCTTTCTAGTTTCTTCATTAGTTAGTCCTTCATCTACCTTTGCTTTAAGCAAATTGTCTAAACACAATCTATCTAAGACTGTACCAATGAATTCAATGCTAGTATAATCCATTACTTTAACACACATTGGATAAAGACGAGAATCTAGAGTCTGAGTTTCTACAGTATTTGGGAAAATGAAATAAACTAGTTCATTTGCATCGTCCCAAAGCATACAAACATCAGCTTCTGAAAAACATTCATTACCGTCTCCACCCATTACTTTTAATGGTAGAGCTACTCCTCTTTCTTTACCTGGAAGATTGTGTAGCTCTTTTCTAACTTTGATGACTTGTTCTTTAGTCATTAGTATCAACCTCCTTTTATTTATATGAAAGTTGATACTATTGTTTAGATAAATCTGACCGACGGATTACCCCATTTATTGTTAGTCTTATAAATCAATCTACACAGATTAACCATAAAAGTATAATCTGAAAAGTTTGAATTAATAAAACCACTGAGCATAGCATATGCATTATAATAGTATGCGTATGTCTCATCAATAAAATGAATAGCTGGAATATTATTGATCTCTTCATTGATCTTTTCCAGTTGTTCTTGTCTATACTCTTCAGCAATAGAATTAACAGAATTTACTCTATTTTGCTTCCACTGCTGTACAATATTATACAACGGCAAGATATTCGTAATCTTAGTAGCATAGTAATTATACAATGCCGTTGCTACAGAATAAGAGCACAAATCTTTAAAATCTGGATTTGTGTTAATATTTGTTTCACCCATGTTTCCAAAATACAGATCTTTTACTACATTTTCAATGAATCTGTTAAGAGTATCTGGATGAATCCTCGTAGTCCAATCAGGTCCAAGAGATTGTCTTTGATTGGACATCCAAGATTTTCTTTCTTTAAACTGTGCCATTTTATTAGTCCTCCTTTAAAAATGTTCCCCCAAACAATGCATTACCTGTAGTAGTATTTGTATTGTTCGGCATTTGGTTTACTGCTTCTTCTTCGATATAACTGTTAAGTTCATCGAATTCTTCATTTGGATATGATTTATTACATAATCCAATGAATCTATAAAGAGACACTGCTTTGCCAGCGTCTACTCCTTCTACCATTACGATAGACTTCTTGATGTCGATAATCTTTTCTGTTTCCATATCGGCAATAAGATAATTCTTAATTACATTGAATACATTATATCGACCATCTACGATAATAGCTTCGTTAACTTCAATACCCTCTGCAATCTGACTTTCTAAAGTATCTGTTGTAACGAATATAACTGTATATCTTTTTTCTTCGGGTGATTTTGCATCAGACGGAACGATACCCGATTTATTCATTCTGTCCAACTGCTCCTGTGTGACATGTCCATTCAATTCTGTGAACAATCCTGCCATTTTAATTTCCTCCTAAAATTTTATAAAATGTGGATATTCTTATATATCCACATTAATAGTATATACTCAAGTGTATATTTACCAAAATTTTTTAGGTCTTTTCTTTACATAGATACAATGTTGTCTAAAACGAGTTATACCTACATAGTGAAGATTGTTGTTTATGTTCTTATTTAGATACTCTTCAAAGTAAATTCCGTTATTAAACTCAGATCCTTGACTCATGTGAGTAGTAATAGCATATCCGAATTCAAATTTATTACCCTTAGAAAAATGAGTTTGAAGAATAGAATCTCTACCTTTCTTATCTGCAACCATATATCTATAATCTACATCTATATCTTTGAAATAAGTATTGATTATATCTGGTTTAAAAGACATCTTAAAGGTATGATCTGTATGGTTAAAACTAGATGGTGTAATCATAGATATACAATTACCTACAAGTCCATTAGTTAAGTTTATACCACTAGATTCTTCTTGCCAATTATTTTTTCTACAAACTAATCTTTCACCAAGATTAGGTATAGAATTAGTAAATCCAAACATATCATGTCTAACATGATTGTTTATAGCATCCCGTGTTATATTCTTACTACAAATAACAATATCTGATTTAGAAATCATATCATCGTTTACTTCATCTTCATATAATACCGTTACATTCTTAAATTTACCATGTGGTAGAGGAATTCCTTTAATAAGCATTTGAGAAAACTTAATGATTGTATTATCATTAGCTTGTCTCATAATCTCTGTTAGTTTATGAACTTTCCATTGTTCTGTAAGATACCCTGCTTTACCTACGACTGGAGGCAGTTGATCTATATCTCCTGCGGCTATTACCGGAATACCCATTTTATCTATAACAGCACGCATTTCAACAGGAACCATACCAGCTTCGTCTATAATAATAAGATCAAATCCATATAAGCATTCTTTAGGCATAAATATCATCTTATATTTTGGTTTATTGAATACTGGATCTAATATAGGACTTCCTTTATCATCAATAATAGGGACCTCTTTAAAGTCATATAACCAAGAAAAAATGGTTCCAGCATTATGCATTCCTTTTGTACGCATATTAATAGCCGCAGACCCAGTATACGCCATGGGTGCGATTCTATTAACATCTATTCCAAGTGCGTTTACAATTGTATTAATAAGAAATGTTTTGCCAGAACCAGGCGGACCAGATATCTCAAATGTCTGTTCTGATCCATTACGCCACCAATCTATAGCCTCATTAAAAACTTTTTTTTGAGATTCGTTTAATTCAATCATTTCTTTTTAACTCCTTTTATAGATTGCTGTAGACTTCTTTCCAAATTAATCTGAGAATCAAATAATCCCATATCTTCAATCTGATAGTTATCCATAATGTAGATAAGGTCAATCCAACAAACAGATTCATTTGTAAAAGCATGAGATACAAAGTCACCTTTGTTCGTTCTACAAGTAGCATATAACATATTTGGATTGTTTATATACTTAGAGATGAAGAACGAATTAACTCTAAAGCTTGGGTCTTCTTTCATACGAACAATTGCATACTTGTTAAATAAGAAATACGCAATTTTTCTGTTATTGAAAGGATCATAGTTAATAGAGTATTTATCTGGGATTTCTGACTGTACTTTAGGATAACTAATTGTCTTTCCATCAATAGTGATAGGAACCCCATTTTCAATAAAGATACCATTACTGATATTGATTTCGAGCATCATTACGAGTTCTTGCTCAATTTGTTCCATTCTTTCCTTTATCTCTGATACGTTATAACCGATTTCCATAATAATTTATTCTCCTTTGTAAATTTAGTTTGAGATATGCTCTCTCAACACTTTTATAATATATAAATTGAAAGGGGTTTGAATATGAAGGATTATTCCAATTATAATTTTATCCACGAAGCAGTATTATATGAGACTGTAAATAAGTATGAAGAACAAGGATTACGACATCCATTCTTCATAAAAGCTTTAGTTCCATTAGAGACAGAAGCCGGTCAAACTATAAATATCGACAAATCTAATATTTATAATAAAGACCTAACTTGGTTATCTACTTATACAATGACTAGTGAAAGAACAATAGATCTATTTATACCTAAATATATTATGCTAGATTATCCAGACAAATATATTCCAAAAGGTACTAAGTTCTTAGTTGCTTTCATTGGTGGTAACTTGAATAATTGTCAAATAATTGGGAGGTGTTATGAATGAGTACGAAAACTAGTACTACTTTTACTTTAGATCAATTTGCAGATAGCAAGTCTTCTAATGATATATCATACTATAGTATGAGTTTATTAGAAAGAGACCCCAATACCAATATAGAATATGACGTATTTAATGTTGTATCTGATTATATGAATGAATTGAAAGAAATGTCTCATTCTGTTACTTTGACTGATACTGAATATTATACTTATAGATTCAAACCAAAGTTATTAGCTAAGTTCTTATATGGTAATACAGAACTTTACTTTATAATCTTATGGTTAAACGATATGTGGTCTGTCAAGGATTTCAATCTAAGAACTATAAAACTTATAAAAAATACAGAACTTGCTGAAGCATTAAGCAAAATCAATGCTTCAGAAAAGTCCTTTATTAAAGCTTATAACGAATCTGCTTTGGCTAGTTATTAAGATGCATTTACCTTACGCAAATATTTCATATATGCATCTTGATCAATTGTAGGAACTCTTACAAACAAGCCGTTAGATGAACAATCATCTTCCTGAACATAAGTCTTTGTAGGTTTTACAAACTTATCCATATCAGGCATTTCTCCATTCTTCATCATCATAAAGTGAGAGTACAACATTCCGAAGTCTTTTTCTGTAAATAGATCTTCTCCAGAATGACCATACTTGATATTATAATCATGTGCAAGTCTTTCTTCTTTACTGCCTGTAGGATCATAAATTCTAGTATATTCATCAGAATATCTAGAAATACCATTTAAAGAATTTACAGTTGAACTCATAATATTACCCATTCCTTTTCCAAGAAATTTTCTAAGTTTTATTTCCGGACTTTCAGCGTTTAGATTTGATAAACCATTGATTAACTTAGGCTCTAATCTCCAATAAACACTATATATTGGCTTTGTACCATCACTGTTAAGAGCAACGGGGTTCTGCAATTGCGGAGCCTCATTTTCTCCCAAAATTGACGGTTTACGATCATCATTGTTAGGAATTTCAATAGTTTCGTCTACTTCACATTCCACATTCTTACAACTCAAATCAAGCATATATACAGGTTCTTTCATATTGACATCACATACAAGATTGATACTGTCAATATCTTTATATGGCTGATAAATACCTGTACTATAATCTAACGGTTTTGTATAAGGATCGAATCTATGTTTTACCAACTTAAACGACAAATATTTCTCCTTTGTATTTTTAATCTTAGAAGGAGTAATAATAAATGCACCATCCAAGTTATTAAGGATAAGCATAGACTCACCCATGTTACTTCTATCAATACAAGAAAGCAAATTAAGCATACCCTTTTCTCTTGCTTCATCTACTTTCTTATTTGCTTCTCTATTCAACTGACCTGCTGTTATAATAGGAATATCCATATCTGATGCAATAGTTTTAAATTCATTGATAATTGCACCAAGTCTTAATCTTTCTTCTGAAGCACTAAATCTATCAATAGACTTAATTACATTGATATAGTCTACTATATAACAGATTACTTCATAATTACTTTCAGCCAAAGTATCTGCAAAGTCATATAGATAACCAGTATCAATTGAATTACTTGGCTCATATTTGATAATAAGGTCAATAGGATTCTCATCATTAACTACCAATCCATTCTCTCTCATCAACTGAACTACTTTATCACTATCACCAATATCACTCATTCTCTGACCAGTTACCATAGAACATAGACGAGTAAAAGTTTCTCTCTTGGTATTTTCGAGAGTAAGATATACGATAGCAGGTTTCTTAGTAGGATCTTTTGTCTTATAATTTTTATTAAACATCTTCATCTGAAGACCAAGGTTAAGAAGTGTTAATGATTTACCCTCACCTTGTAATCCAAAAAATCCATATACTCTAGTACTTTCAAATCCGCCACCAAGAAGATAATTCACACCAACCATACCAGTAGATAATTTGCTAGATGTATTGGTCACATATGAATAAGTATCTTTTGCGTATTCTTCGAATATACCAGGTCTAAGAGATACAAACTCTTGTTCTGAGTTTATAACCTTATTATTTCTGATATGATTATTACAATCAGAAACCATAGCCTTCCAATTGTTTACAATAGCAGATTTCTCATATGCTGTAGCACTATCAAAATCTCTACTGATTTCTGCAAATTTATGAATATATGAAGAAAACGTTGCACTATCCAACAAACTAGTTGCCATAGTGTTTACATATTCTACATCTTGATTTGACATCTCTTGAAAATTGATATTATAATTTCCAGCATGAATTGTATCTTTAGAAACGATATAATCAATCACTTTTTTAGAATCAATCAAACCATACTTTAGCCTTGCGTCTAATGCAAATCTAATAAAATCTATTCTTTCAATATCAGCATCACTTTTATAATCACTAGGATTAATAATACTGAATAATTCTTTAATTGTTTTATAGCCTCTTGTCTTGATATTTCTATTTTCAGATACAAGATAAGAACAAATCAAATCCAAAATAACATAACTTAATTTCTGAGTTAATTCTCTTACCGGTTCAGACGACCTACCTCTTACATTACTTTTTCCATACTTTTGTGAGATCTTAATTGCCATTATAACAACCTCCAATACTTTAATTTCTCTATCTATATTAATTTATTGTTTGTAGTGTGGTATTTTAATACAAAAAATAATCGTCAGATTACCCATTACGTTAGAATACGAAAAAATAAAGGAGGTGAATAAAATCACCTCCTTTATTTTGTTTTGATTAAAATGCCACGTTTAATCAGTCTTTAGTAGATTCCTTTTTGTTTTTATTACACGAACAAGTATGATCAGTATAAATATTTTTATATAACTTATCACAAATATAATGATCTGTATTGACCATGACAATATTATTTTCAAGGGATATTAATTTATCAGCCACTTCAAAATTAAGATCAAAGTAAAGATCTGTCATCCATTTTCTAGCCATCTCATGTTCACGATCAAATATAATAAATACCGGAGGAGTATTTTTAAATTTACGTGACACAATATATTCCTTGACTAGTTCATACACAAGGCTGATCGGAACATAGTCATTCCATTGTTTGACAATGATAAATTTTTTTACAACTCCGTGACAAGCATTATAAATATTTCCTCGAACAGTTCTGAGAATGATAAGTTCTTTTACAACTTCGTAGCAAGCATCATAAGCATCTTCTCGAATAATTCCGAAATAGTTTTCAAATGCTTTGTCGTCTTCTCGATTTTTAGTAGTATCAATAATTTCGATATCTACATTGTGAGAATCTTTAGTGATTCTTACATTTTCGATACCACTGCAAGGATATGTTGTATTAAATTCCATTATATTAGTCCTCCTTATCGTTGCCACCGAAAAGTTTCTCACACAAGCAATTATCGTCAAATTCACTCTTTTCCATGATGAATTCACTTGTAGATCTAATACATTCATCTGTCTGATCAAATGGTGTTCGTGCACCATATAATACTGTTCCGCTAGGAGTGGGGTTATTCATATACATAGCACCCACATCTCGTCTATCAATGTTGTTAATGTTGTTCATATATACCTCCAATATATAGGACGAGTTACTTTATAATGATTTCCGTATCCTATATTATCACTATAATAGTATATAAACCTAAATTACATTGCCTCTGTTAAAATCTTTATTAGTTCATCAGATGTAATAAACTCTTCACCTTTACTCTGATTAACATATTTAGCAAAGATTTCATATTCAGACAAGTTAGGATCAAATATATAATCATACTTAGCAAACTTATTATTATTTTTTTGATTCTCTTTCATTGATTCTATAAAACCAGAATCTTGAACGTCGATTATAATATTATGATTCTTTGTACTAAAATACTGTTTAACCGCATCTGTAGAAGTTGTAGCATTCTTGAATCTTACTTTGATAAAATCTATACCACTATTCTTTAGATTCATAATATGATTTATAATAGCTTTTGGATCAGTATTTATCATTTCATCTAAATTGATAGTATCGTATCTAAATGATTTTACTGGTTGAAATTGTACAGAATATTGATGTGTAGGCTTATCATATAATAGAACAAGGAATCCTTTTTCTTGTTCTTCTCCAAACTTCCATCTTAATGGACTACCGGAGTAATATATGTGATTTTGAAAACAACCTTGAACGTGCACATGTCCACATAAAATAGGACCATTACATCTAGCAAAGCTATTAATATCAAATACTGGACTCTTAGGAGAATCTAGATTTTCTTTATCCATTCCATATATAGCACCTTTAATATTACCATGTAAAACCGCCATATCATAATCCTGTGTATAATAAAGTAACTGTTCATAATAATCTCTACCTTTACCATATTCTTCTGGAATGCATAAAACCTTTGTTCCTTTGATGTCTTGGAACTGCATATATTCTACAATTCTAATATCTACACCAGAATTAATATATCTATAGAATAATTTCAACTGATCAGCATCGTGAGAAAATGTACCATGTAGTAATACTAATGTAGCATTATTTCTAATACATAATTTTACAACTTCATCTACAAATAACAAAGCGTACATAATTACATCGGAATTAGACATAAACTTATGATGAAATAAATCACCATTAATAAAAAATGCATCGAAATGAATCTTACTAACTTCATTTATCATTTGATCCATTAGAATATTATATTGTGTCTTTGGATCCATAGCACCGAAATGAATATCCGCCGTATGAATTTCTACAAGAGTTCTATTATTAGAATACATAATTGCACCATCTTTCATAAGAATATTATAAGTAAGTTTTTGAAGTAGTAATTATAAAAACTTTGGATTGTATAATATTATAGTGAGTGGAGAAATAAGATACCCACTCAGTACCTAATAATTCTATTTCTAGGAGGAAAATAAAATGCAGGAACAGAAGTATACCAGTAACCGTATGGTCACAGCGAATGTAATTCGTGGTTACAAAAATCATATTGAAGAGCTGAAAGAAAAAATGGAACAGTACGATCAAGAAATCAGCAGGATTTCCAATCTTGTTGAAAATCTTGAAGGCTTGGTGGATATGGATGAAAAACATGAAACAACAATTGAAGATGTTGTTAGGTTCATTTCCACTTCTACAAATCATGATAAGAATATCATTAAATCTGCACTCGGAGTAAATAATATGGGAGATGACGGATTTTATGACAATGTCGATTGGGCAATCTTTTATAAACATATTTCTCAAATTACGCAACACAATACTGTTCCAAATATAAATATTTTGAAGAGACTAGTCGAAGCGTGCCAAGGACTCACGCAACAAGAAGTGGTAGAAAAAATAGGATTCTTATCTACTTGCAAAATAATTCAACTCAATAAAATCCTTGAATCTTATGGATTAGGAAGAATAGGATTAAAAAAGGAAAGAACCGTACAACGTAAATCATGTAAACCATCATACAAAAAGGCATCAGAAACAAGAAAGAAAAGAATTAGGGCGATGAATGACATGGTAGATATGGTAAACGAATTAAATAAGAAATAAGCATAGTCTTTTCTCAGTTCAAACAAACAATCGGGGAGGTCAGACCCGATTGTTTTTTTGTATTATTACACATACTTTAACTTTATAGTAAGGAGGTGTAATATATGGAAAATTATTTATCATTTGAAACTGGTATAGATAATGAAGACAGAGTATATGCTCATAGAGGAGATATATTTATCTGTGAAGGATTATTTAAACCACTTGATGATATTGAAAAGAATGACCATATAATCGGAAAACCTGATAGACCAGTTCTAATTATTTCTAGTGATGAGAATAATATTAATATTGTTAAGGTATTACCATTCTCTACTAAATCTGGATCTTTTGATTCTAACTCTATTACTTCTGGTAGAGTAATTAAAGTCCCTGGTATTGGAAACAATCCAAACTCTAATTTTATCGATGTATCTCAGATATTTACTATCAATACTTATCAACTGAAAGTAAAATTGGGACGTGCTTCTCAAGAGATTGTAGATGCTGCTGTTGCATTACATACTTTACAAAATATTGCTAATGCTTCGTCGGTAAATACAATAGTCAAGATATTCAAAGATAAATATCCAAAAGCACAAGTATTTAATCATCCTGTTACTATAAGCAGCAATGGTTGTGTTGATGGTCAGAAAATGTTTATGAATAATATGTATGATCCGTCGGTTGATCTATTTACTGAAGTTAAACAAGTATCTATAGAAGAGCTTAATGCTCAGATAAAGAATACATTGAAACTTCCAGAAACAAAAGAAGATGCATATGAGTTATACACAGAATGGCTATCACTAGGAACAGATATATTTAGAAATAAATACGGTTTATCAAGACAACAGTATATCACATTGAGAGATAAGTGTGTATATAAGATGCTAGGCAAAATAGCAAACTTTAAGAAACATGATTGGTCAGCTTAATAATAGACAGACTGGATTAAATTCCAGTCTGACTTTATTTTCTTTTTTGTTTGTTAGCTTGAACTTTAATATAAATGACTAGAAAAGGAGGATTAATTATGCCTAAAACGTATAATAATACATTTATTTATAGTAAATTCCCATATGAGGAAAATATATTCAGATTCCTTATCAACTCTAATCGTATTGATAAAGACACTGCTAAGTTTGAAGATATTAAGTATGAATTTAAAAAGAGACAGATCGATAATAGTCTCTTGAAAGTTCTTATGTCTAAGAACGTTATTCTTTGCTTATCTGAATCTATGCCCTTGAATACACAATTTAGAGTTATTTGTGCAAGGGATCCTAAATTTAAATCTAATACAGATTATAAGATTTTTATTGACTGTACTGGTCTTATTACGTTAGATAAGAGTGGTAATTATAAATGCCGTAGTATTGATATCTTAGTTTCTCATATCGTAAATGCTATGGTAACAATGATTTATCATAAAGCCGAGAATCAGATTCTTTCTACACAATTGATTTCTGATACAATGGAAGCTTTTGCTAATCTATTTACTCACGTAATTGATTATTTAGCAAAGATTTCTGTAATTCCTTCTTCTAAATCTAAATGTCAGTTCTTGGCTTGTATGTACTTTACTGAGAATATTATCCAGAAAGATTTCAATAATAACTTCCAGCACATTGCAGGTAAGATTACTAACCTTTCTGAAAGAGAACAAGAAATGATAATGACTCAGTGTGATGAAGAAGATTTTGATAATATCAAGTCTTTTGTTTCTAAACTTGCTACACTTATTAAAGTACCTGGAATCAAAGTGGATAACGTATTAGATAAATGGATGTATCTATATGGATCTAATACAGTATTTTCTCTTGAATATTATCCAGCACTATCTGCAATGTTAACAGATGCATACTGTGGTGCATATATTAACAATCAGAAGACTATCGAAAAGGTGGTAGGAAATACTTTAGTAAGTTATACTAAGAATGTTATTGCTAAAGGTGGGACGTTAGTATGAGTAAATATATGGAAGATATACAAGGTAAAGTTGTATCTAATCCAATTAATGAAACTAATACTAAATATCCATATATTGAGAAAGAAAATAATATACGTTCTGGAGATAAGTATTCTATAGATACTCAATATATGTATAATGATAACGAACCTGTAAGTGATATTGATACAACTTACTATGCTGATTATAGAAATAAGATCGAGGAACTTAGAAAGAGAACAGAAAGTACTTATGAAGCTCTTGAATCTTGTTTGGTTCCAGTAGAGATTCCTGGAATGTCTTTTCAACCATTTGAATATGTACAGACTGAATTAGATAATGGAGAAGTTGTTGAAGAAAGAGTTAAGTCATTTACTTATTTTTTCCAAGATCATTTATCTCCTATTGGTGTTCAATCTGATACTGGAGAAGGTTCTATTCAAGAATTTGTTTTTAGAACAAATAAAGTTAAGTTTATTGATGATAGACATAGACGTCTTATTTATGATAGAACTATTCATCTCATGAGTTTAAAGGAAGATGAAGATAATAAAGTAACTTTTAGAGAAATGCTCAGAAATACATTTACTGAATATAGTGATAAGTACAAGACATATTACCCATTGATCAAAGATACAAATGCTGTAACTATAAACTACAGTGATATTATAAGCAATATTCTATCTAGTATCGCTGATGGAACAGATAGTTATACTGTAATTGATAATAATGGTAAAGAAAAGAAAGTTGAATCTGATGCTGACTTTGATTATCCATTATTAAGTGGTCAAGATATAGATACATTTGTTCCAAGTACATTGTATAATCTATATAATCTTGGTTGGGTAAATGCAGCTATGATTTACTTAAATGGATTATCTATAGAATGGACAAAAATTCTTATATCTGTAGATAATATAGATACATTTATCATTATAACAAATCTACCTAAATCTGGTCTTGATTTGATTGACAATGACGAAGAAATATATTTAGATTATATCCATATTCCATTTAAAGTACATTATATCATCGGTTCTATATATAATAATAAGAATCCATATTATGATAAATATGTAACAGATGGTAATATCAATAAGCCAATTATATTTGCTATTGATAAGGCATCTTTATCTATGAGATTTACTCATATAGAGTCTAATCTTTATAGATGTGATACAGGATATAATTTTGATAAGATTATATGTGTAGATGACAATATAAAGTTTATGGAATTTACTTTATATGATAGTGAAGATAGTGATCATCTTATTGATGCCGGTATTAATTATACAAAGTCATTTAAGCAATTCTGTGATAATGATTATAGATGTAAGTTAAAGCAGTTTAATTTTTTAGGATTTGAGTTAAATAGATACGACGACTCTAATATAAACGGAACTTTAAAGAATGATGACTTTATAATAACTTGGCATCCATTTAATATTATGGATGTTAGATTTAAGCGTCTATTTAACAGATCAAGAGTATTTAAAGTGTTCTATAACACAAAAGTATTATACGATCAAGATAATATCTTGAGAATTAAAAATCATGATAGAATTTCTGATGAGTATGAGAAATATAGAAAAGATGTAACTGCTAATATTGAAACTTATTTAAACGAAATTTACATTCTAGCTAAGAAAGATATTGGTACTTATATAGCTAATAATGGTACTATGTATGGTTATAAATATCATTATGTAACTCCATATGAATGCTTATTATTATACAATGCTATTAGTGAAGTTAATGGTGATAATAAAGTTTCATTTGATGATTTCAGAAATATAAATGTATCTGGAATAAAGATGGATCCAAATAAGTTTAAATCTGTAATGAATCCTAAATTAGTTGCTAATAAAGATGGTAAATGTGTTTGGATTATTCCTGTAAGTGAAACTATAAAAGAATGTCCGGCTGTTAAAATAGTGGATATAACTACAGGTGATATTGTATTGGCTGATATTGACTATATTCAAGATACAAATGAAATAGCCATTACTATGTATAAAGATGGTAATAATATTCCTGAAAATACTTATAAAGTTACTATATATTATGCAGATATTATTAAAGGTAATCCAGCATTTGCAAAATCAAATACAGGCATATATATTTGGTATGAAACTATTGTTGGTAATGTAAAAGCTGTAGCTGTATATGAAACAAAAACAAATCAAGTTGTATTAGCTGATGTTGAATCTTACCCTAGAGTAGATGGCAAACGCACTAGAATAAAAGTTACTCTTCATACAACAGAAGCAATTCCAGCAGATAAATATAAACTTGTAATCAATATTAATAAAGTAGATGAACATAGTTTCTTAAATTATATTAATGGTGGATTTATAGCTGTTCCTAAAGATGAAGATAGTATATTTGCAGAAAAGATTAATGAAAAAGATATCTATACTGGTGGCGTGTTAAATTCTAATATTAGAGGATACTTTAGTAATATTATGAAATTAACTGGAGCTACTTTACCAGATATTTTAATTCCTATAGATGATGAAAGACGAGATGACCTAACTCAACCTAATGATATATTCTATAATTATGAGGGTGATAATAAAGGTAAGATTGTTCCTTATACACCAATAGCAAATGAATTTAATCTAACTCAAGAATATGATGATGTACAATATGATAAGTTAAAGATTAGATTTGAATTGGCATATCTTAATAATATGGAAGAAGGAGCTACTCCAGTAGATGAATTCATATATTATTTCGATAATGATAATGTAGCAAATCTAGATAAGTATCCAGTTACAAATAGTTATATTGATCGTCAAACAGCAAATGTTTTAAACGCCATTGCAAAAAATATTTTCAAATACGATCCTAAATTAGTAGCTAATTCTATTTATAAAATGAATTATGCTGCTGATTATATTATTCCTAAATCTCTAGGAAGTATGTCTAGAGAAGATTGTATTGTCACATCAAATGAACAATATCCTGTACACTATGATTATAGATATGACCCTAAGTTTTATTATAATTATGGATATCGTACAGAAGATAATAAACCACATAGATTACAATCTGAATGGGGTTTAAGAAGAAATCTTCCAGAAATGTTCTATTGGAGTCTTGATGAAAAAGAATATACAATAGATAGTATGCACTTACTAGATGAAGTATTTAATTTTACTTATGACTTTAATAAGACATATGAAGAGAATTTAAAAGAAGGCCTAAACTATGTTATCGGTTATGACGCTGATAAAGTAGAACAGTCTATAAAACGTAGCATTGTTTCTATTACAAGAACGGGTGCTGAGTTAAAGAAGATTCAAACTAGTCATCCTTATGTAAGAATCACATCTTTAAATAAGAATAAAGTAATGACATTTATAAAGAATAAGAACAGAAAGATTTTGTTTGATAATATAAAATTCATTGTAACTCTTAATAGTAGTTATGGCGATATTGTTGATGTAAATACATTTCAATATATAGATGAGAAGGGTATTAAAAGATTTGTATCCGAAACGGCTAATATTAATATGAAGTATGGAGATCAGGTAAATCCTACCATTACAAAAGCTTCTGGTGTATTTGCATTTAAAGATGTAGATAAGAACTTTACTCAGGTATATGATAAAGTAAAATATAATAGAATAACAGAAATGATTGAATTATATTATAATAATGAACTCGTTATAACAACTCAAGTTGATGAAGTGCACGATAATTCTAAAATCGAACTTTCTAGATGGAACATCAATAAACAAGAAAATTATGTAATGATTTTTAAGAATAGAGAACTTTATGATAGATATCATAGTATTGAATATACAGATATATCATTCATAGTGGATTTTAATAAAGATCAGATTTTAGATACAGATGAATTTGAATTCGTATTTTTCTTAAATGCTAATAATACTATTATGAAAAAACTTTGTGAGACTAACGATGATTTAAAATTAAGTGTACCATCTGGTTATTTTTCTAATTCTATTAATAAAATAAGAACTGATAATTATGGTAATTTAATGGATAAAGGTCTATACGAAGGATTAACCGAAACTGTTGATTTAGATTGTGTTATTGCATGTGATACAAGTATTATTGATGCTGAAAATGTTCAATTACTTGTGAATACAATGCCTGTTAATAAAGATGATAAATGGACAGTTGATAGTGTTGAAAATACAGCATATGAATTATCATATAAAATGAAATCATATAAAGTCGAAACTTCTATGGCTTATAATAATGAAAAGTTTATTATGCATTTAGAAGATGATAATAAATTAAATGGACTTCATAGAGTTACAAAACAAGGTGGAGGAGAATATTTCTTATTATTTGACGGTACTGTTCCTAAAAATGATGGTACTACTGATGGTGGTGTACATGTTAAACCTGGCGGGGGAACAAGTGGCATTACTGGTATTGGTCTAATGGCATTTGCAACTCAAAATGTACGTTCTATTGAATTTAATGGTACTATGGAAGAATGGAACAAAATATCTAAAACATTACCTTGGATTAGAGATGCTACTAATCTTAATAATGGTGGCGGTATTAAATGTACTGATGGTAATATAAAAGTTAAACCTGAAGAAACACAAAATGGTAGTGTGTAAGAGAGGAGGAATATAGATGCAAACTTTATATTGTGGTACTACTGATTTTAGTTCTGTAGATAGACACGATAGTCAAATTACTATATATGGAGACGAAAAAGACTCTACTATAAGAAAATCATTTATCGAAAATTTAACAAAATCTTTAAATAGTATATCTGTAATAGAGATGAAAGAAATAACTGTAATAGAAGAATATGCTTTGTCTAATCTACAAGTAAGTAAGTTTAAACTTATTCTTCCTGATACATTAACTACTATAGGAAAATATGCATTTCAAAATTGTACAGCTATGAACGATATTGTAATTCCAGCATCAGTAACTAGTATTGGTGAAGGTGTGTTCTATGGATGTTCTTCTCTAAATAATATCTATTTTAAAGAAGATACTAAGATTACTTATATTCCAGAGTTGTTCTGTTCTGGTGGTGGTTTTAATACTATAGGCATTGAGTATAATGATGGTACAAGAACTAAAGCTGATACAATAGAATTTCCAAAATCTATTACTAAGATTTGTAATAATGCATTTTATAATTGTGGATCTATGGGTCATACATTAGTAATTGGAGATAATATAACTAGTGTTGGAGATTATGCTTTCTTTGGAACTACTATTGACGTTATAAAGGTTGGTAATGGTATTAACACTGGTTCTGACCAAAAAACTGAAGATTTTGATGATGGTAATTATGATACAGATAGAGATATCAATGTTCCTTATACATTATACTTATCATCAAAACGTCAATTTAGATATAAGTATTTTGTTGCTGAAAAAGATATGGATCCTGGTACTATATATATAATGAATAAAAAAGAGTATGAGGAAACTGATGAAAAGACTTATACTTATAAAACAGATGATGATGACTTTAAGTTCTGCTTACAGAATTCTCATTTAATGATCTTTAAGAATGGTTTACTATTACCAAAATCTTTCTATTATTTACATTCTATTATCAATACTCCAATTACAGATGTAGGTATTGTATTTAACGTTCCTATAAAGACTGGAGATAGGATTGATATATTCTATATAACTAATGATCTTAAGCATATAGATACAGAATATTATGATGAGAAAAATAAAGAAAGATACATTACAAATGGTGCTATCGAAGTAAGTAATAAAGAAAGTGAATATCGTGTAATGGGTAACCAATTATATGAGAACAACACTTCTAGAACTAACTATATTAAATTACGTTCTCCTTTATATGCTATTTCTAGTAAACATTCTGTATTTGTATTTCTAAATGGTAAGAAAGTAAGATTAGATGAACTTGAAGATATATCTGATACTATAATGAGTGTAAATACAGATTATAGTACTTATAATCCAGAGATGAACGCTGCTATATTAGAGGTAATGAATCATTTAGATACACAAGATATCATTGAACAAATGTACATTAATGATGGACTAAATCATGATACAAACACATCAAGCCAATTTAACGATACTGATAATAGTAATGTATATAAATCTACAAAGTTAGTATCTTCTGTAGATCTAACTAAGTTAGAAGCATATGCTAAACGTACGTTATTAGATGATATTCTTAATGATCTATCTGATACTAATTTAAATAAGCTATTCTATAACTATGACACTGCTAAAGGACCTATGACATTATATAATATGAATAATATTAATGAACCTGATTTTATTAATAGAAATGATGTAATTGCAAGTATAGTAGATAAATATTATACTAGTGGTGAATCTTATATTGATGAAAAATCAGATTTATTTGAAGTTCCTGAAGTAAGTGGTGTTGTTGTAGAACAAGACAATACAAACGGTACTCTATATTATCTTGGTGATGATATTAAAGCCCCTGAAACTAGTACTGAAGAATAAAATATTGAGGGATAGCCTTATGCTATCCCTCAGTTTATTTCAACAATCTAATAATATTGGAGTAATGATCTCTTATAGGGGGTATACTCAGAAAGGAGTTAATATGATCACTACAATTTTGACAGTTGCAGAAACATCTAAAAATGATTATGTTAATGATGTCAGTCAATATTCTGATTTAATTCATACATACGGTGCATCTGCTGTTATTATTGCTGTTTTCTTGATTATTGTGCTATCTATTATTGGATATACTTTACATAATAATCAAAAAACTAACAACCAAATTATTAAACAACAGCAAGAGCTTGTTGATATGCTTTTAAAAAATAAAGAAGAAAAGGAGGAAGAGACCAATGATAGGCAAGTAAAATCTAGAGAACCTGATTTAGTACAAGTATTTTTAAATATAAATTCTAGTTTAAAAGACGTACTAAAAGAATTATCTGATGATATTGGTACTAGTCGAATATCTATATATGTATTTCATAATGGTGTATATAGTTCTCATGGTTTACCGTTCTTTAAAACATCTTGTATATGCGAAGTTGTAGAAAAGAATTGTGGAGTGATTAAAAATATTAAATCACATACAGGCTTACCATTGCAAATGTTTGATAATAGTATTTCATATATTTATAAGAATGGTAAAATGAGTATATGCGATGTAGATGTGGATACTGATGAATTAGTTCATGATTCACCAGTTCTTTCTGGTATGCTAAAAAGTAATAATATTAGATCTGCCAGTGCTATAGCTGTATACGATCATGATAATAATATTCTTGGTATTATTCTTGCTGAGTTTACTGATAAACATGACAAAGAATTTTTATCTTCTGTTGAAAATAAGCTTATTGATAAAGCACCAACGTTGTCTCCAATTCTTGAGTATTCAGGAATTTATAATACAACTAATAAATAAGGTATACCTCCACAATTGTAGATGAGGTTTTGCCTCATCTACATAACTTTTTTCGACTGTATACTATAAAAGTGTTATAGAGACAAGATTAAATATAATCTTGCAATCCACACTCGAAAAGTAAAAAGAAAGAAGAAAGAAATGAGGTTAATTATTATGACAAAGAAAACTTATTTTACATTGATCGGAATTATCATATTTACGATCATAATGTTATTAGGATTTGTACTTAGTATGGTATTTACTGCTGAAAAAATTGATAATAAAGAATTTATCGAAGCAGAAGCACTTACTATTGTTACAACTTCAGAGGCAGAAGTATTAGACCAAGAAATTGTGCGGTATACCGAGACCACATATACGACAACTACAACTAATATTGTAACTACTACTACAACATCTACAGATTCCACCACTGTAGAAACAACTGTTCCTGTTACAACAACTACAGAAGCAGTTGTAGAAGATTGTTATTACTTCTATCAAGATAGTATGAGGGTACACACTGCGGATTGTCAGTACGCAGATCCATCTTGTATGGAAGCTATTTATGGTGATTATATAGATACAGCCAGAAAGTGTCAAGTATGTAATCCAGATATTACAATTGGTGAAGAATATATTCCACCTAAACAAGAAGCATCAGTACATCAAGTGTCTTCTAATAATAGTGGAAATAGAAACTATACAGTATCTGAAATGACATATTATTCTGGTGGTTATGGATGTTATGGTGCATCAGGTAGAACGTTAATTAATAACTACTCTGTTGCTTGTAATAGCATTCCTTTAGGAACTATCGTGTATATTAAATCGTCAGATGGTTCTATTGATGGTACTTATAGAGTAGATGATACCGGTGCTATGGGAGGCCATGTAATCGATATTTTCTATTCTAACTACAGCAATGTTCCTAGTTCATTCCGAAATCTTGGACGTGTATCATGTGAAGTCTGGATTGTAGGATAAAATGAACTAGTTCTCTATAACAACACTTTGAAATAAGAGTTGATCTAATCTTCTCTTATTTTTTATATTATATTTAAGAAGGTATACAAAAGCACCATACCATTTAAGGTATGGTGCTAATGTTTTAACCTTTATCTTCAGTAGATTGATGATCATCATTTTCTTTTGTTTGATCACCAGTTGTATCATCAGAAGAAGCAGTATCTTTTGCATCATATACAATAAGCAAACGATCCATATCAATAATAGCTGTAGGTTCAACACTAATTACGTCAAGACCTTCAAGAGCAGCATCGATAGTCTTTGCTGCTTCTACTGTATCATTAATAGAGAATTGTACAAGTTTTACTTGAGGCTTTGTAATAGTAGACTTAGCATCATCATAAAGAACAACAGCAATATTATTATGACCGTTAAAAGTCAACTTAATAGAAGAAAACTTTTCTACAGTAGCTAACTTTGCATTTACTTGCTTTTCAATCTCAGTAATATCAGCACGACCAATATTAATAATAAGACTTTTCATTTATAGTTACCTCCAATCATTCTTTAAAAAGAATAATCATATTCTTATCATCCAACATAAAACTGTCATATGGTTCCAATCCCCAATCTTTATCATTATCTAGTCTATCGAATACACTAGTCAATAAACGAGATCCAGAATATGGATCTGCTGGATTAGGAACAATCTTAATTCTTGGATTAGTACCAGCTTTGCACTCAAAAAGAATAATGTACATATATTCAGAAGGACGACAAATAGAAATAAACGACTTTTCATCTAGTTCCATTTGTTTTAATTCTTCATTAATAATCTCTTCTGTTTTGATCATACTTTGTGATCCTCTGATAACTCTTACACCAATTTCAGGAGTTTCAGAACCAGCAGAATCTTCTTTCTCAGCAACAAGCATATACTTTCCATCATCCAAAGCTTTAATAAGATCTGCTAACCAAGTAACAGAAGAACCTTTCCCAATCTTATAGATTGCTTCATTAATCTTAGTTTCATTGTCTTTTTCATTTCTAGACATTGGAATTAAGTATACTTGCTTCATTAGGATTTACCTCCTTAAATAACAGTAGTCAATATCATCATCTTTATTATAAAGTTTCGATATAAAAACTGAAAATAACCAGAGATAGTTTATCTATCTCTGGAATATTTTATACATAATACACATACCAATCTCTAGCATCTAAATCTTCTTGAGAAGGTTTCCAATCTTTATAGTGTCCATTTTCTTTTATTTGAATAATTTCTTCTTCTTTTGTTATAATCTTACCAGACTCATCTAAATCTTTATAATGTCGTTTAATAATTATAATAAATTTATCATCTTCCCAACACTTTCTTGCACAAGCAGTATCTAAACTAATAAATTCGAGTGCAGTTCTAAACTTAAAACCAATAGGAATATATGTGTACTTATCTCTATTATTTTTAATATGATCTGGAATATCAAAATATGAATTACCACATTTCTTCTTCATATTTTCCTTAACCATATCATCTATACTATCATCATCAATTTTCCAATCTGAAGTATTTATAATTGCGTTGAGTTTATCCGTAAGATCATTTACAAATCTTTGAATAAATTTTGTATTATTCTTGATTGACTTGATATCGATAATTTCAAACTCTGTATCTAACCATTTTTTAACAATATCAAAATCATAAGAACCATAACCTTCAATTATTTTAAAATTAGTATCAATCCATATAATCGTAAAATATATATTTTTATATTTTTTAAGTGTAAGAGTTGTTGGTTCTATACTAATATTAGTAGCAGTAGGGGTTGCTTTAATAAAAGCCGTAAAACATTTTATTTTTTGTTTCTTTTCTTTGTCATTATCATTACAATACGTAGTTTCCATAATAATATCAACCTTTCTTTAAAATAAAATCACTAAAGGATTTAACCTTTAGTGATTAGTTTTTACCAATGTAATTTATAATGTTTCGTCTTCAACCATTATAAATAACCTCCTTAATAATATAATTCTTTAATAAATCTTGAATCATTATCAAAATTATATATGAACAATGGATTTATATTATAAAATCTCCACCCTCCACCAGTTGTACTTTGTTCACCTCTAAGACAATCTGAAATACGCTTAGAATCCAATTTATGATTTGCAGCAAATTGTAATTGATTATTAGTAAGATATAATTGACCATTAGGTGCTTCTGCTATAAATTCTCTAACAGTTGTAGAATTTCTTGTTTGCTGTATAGGTGTACCCCAAGATATATTTCCTTCTATGTATCCCAGATTATTATTTACTCTATCAATAGATAATTTTACTCCAGGATATCTAGCTTTCATTTGTACATATTGAGCATAACAAGCATCAAAGAAATCTACTGGATATTCATAATCAGTTGTAAGACCTCGTCCACCATATCTATGATATTCTTTATCATTTGGATTATTGATTCTACTTTTTAAGTGCATAAATGTATCATAAAATGTAGGATCTAAAGATTTAATATCACGACTACAAGCTATTCCATGCTTTGAAGCATTAGGATTGTTTCTTAATTCGTATTCGCTTATCTCTTTAATTCTGTTACATTTAATACATCTAGTAGAAAAATATTTTCTATGGGCTTTCACGTTTCTATAAGACCTCATTAAAAACATATCTCCAATTATATCTCCAGGTTGAAGATAATTTATACTGTTTTCGTTCATTTGACAAACAGCCTCCTTTATTTATAATTTTATAAATAAGTTATACTGTTAGTATTTTATTATCATGAAACCAAATCAAGCGTTATAAATATCGAAATTTTAAAAATTTATTCACCGAATGCTTCCATAGCGTCCATCTGAGTAAATTTTTCTGTACTGTCGTGGAATGATTTCATCATGATATTCTTTACTGCACTGGCTAATTGAGGTGTGGCAGTACCAATGTTAGGAGTGTCTAGTAAATAGTATAGGTCACCAGCACACTTATTACAGATACATTCATTTTTACATAAGCTACTGAAACGTATTTTTACTTTTTTACCCTTATATTTATCTATGTTTGTACTATCAAGGCGTACTAGTTTATTACCTTCTACTATATAAGAATACATTAACATCTTTAGATAGTTCTTGTCTAAGGTTACTGTAATTGTTCGTTTAGTTCCGCAATCACTACCCTTTGGACCTAGCTTAACATGTTGGAAAGCTAATAAGAATTTCTTTTCTTCATATCCCCATACAGCAGTTTTTCTAGCACGGGCATATGGACCTGCTGCTAGTGAGTTTGCCATAGCAGCATAATCATCTTTAGATACACCTTCAGAATAACAAGATTTAATTATGTTATATCCCTTTGTAGGATCTGGATCTTTCTGTGCACCCTTAACGACATACATGTTCTTAAAGTTATTACCTAGGTCAGCACCTGCACCTGCTTTAATATTATCCCAAGCAGGATCATCTTTTAGTTTATCTTCACAATAAGATAACAATTCATTCTCTATCTTTTGCATTGTGAAAGCATCGCCAGCTGCTAGTTCTTTTTCATACTTTTTAAATAATTCTTTCTTCTTTGGTTCAATTGTCTTTGAAATTAATAGCATATCTTCAGAAGATGTAGTACAAATTACTGTAGAGTAGTTCATAAACTTCTGGCAACAAAGAATCCAATCTTTAAACTGTTTAGTAGTAACTCTATCTTCTAGAATAGCTAATGATAATTTGTCATTAATATCTCCGTATACACCTTTGTTTACTGGTTTATTAATATAACCAATTTCATCAAAGATACCTGGATAATCAATACATGCTTTATTAAAGAACCAAGATCCAACAGTAGTAACAAATTCATTTTTGTTATTATGATATGTCTTTGGTGGTACTTTCATAACATCATAAGTATTAAATTTTTTCTTTCCATTAAATTCACCGAAACATTCCATGAATACACTTGTCTTTAAACAGTCTTTACTAGAAAGAGATAAGATATAATCTCTTTCTGAATCTGTAATATATCTAGCTTTTCTTTTCTTAATAGCCAATTTAATTCCTCCTTTGTGATATATAATTATATGATTGTTGAAATGGGTTATAATTACATATTATAATATTGAAGTTAGTGATGAACTAATCTTTAAATATAATAGAAAGGAGTGGTAATATGGCTGTTGTGATTACAGATTCAAAAAACGAAAGCCCAAAACCACAAAAGTATGTTTCGATCAAAGAACTTAATAGATCGAATACAAAACCAAACAATATCGTACCGTCTAAGACACTTATTATCAATGAATTGAGTGTTGAGATTGTACAAGATTTTGATGGAGATGTTGATTTTAAAATCAATACAATTCCAGGAATGCTGTCTGATAATAAGACAATTCCAAAGTTAGACATTACTGCAAAAGAAGAAATTGTCTTTGATGATGATCTTACTTTAGCAAAATTAGAAAGTATTATTCGTCGATGTGGTATTTTAGACGAGTATAAAGAATACTTTACTAATGATCCTGATATCGTTATTAATCAATACTATCTTATTATTAAGAAGAAGTATAAATATTTTAATGAGTTCAGAGAAGGCATTATGATTGCTGGTGATATTATACAGTAGTACCAACTTACTGATAATATAAATTTACAGGAGGTATAATATGGTACAACAATCAGAAAATTATGATTACCTTTATGAGAGACTACAGGAATATTACAATGTTTCTGTAACAGGTAATTATCCGTTTAATATTCCTTTGAATAAGAACGGACAACCGATTTATAAGTTCGAGTCTAGAATCGTTCCTATTGATTTTGACGAGACTTGTAAGAATGATATTATCAAGGGTATCGGTTTCTATATTTCTAAGAAGCAAGATATCAAGAAAGATGTTAGATCTATTGATAGTATCTTTTCATCTAGATTTGGTATGCAAATCGATGATATGACACCTTTTGGAGACGTTTATAAATGTAAATGTGGTAAGACAATGATGAAAGTAAACAATGGATTGTTTTGCCCATTTTGTCATACTAAGGTTAGATATGTTGCAAACGACTTCTCTATTACTGGTTGGATTAAGATGAATAATTTTGAAATTATCCATCCAAACATGTTTAAGAAGTTGATCTCCTTTATGGGGAAGAAAGTTTTGGATTCTATTATTAATATAGATACTAAAACAAATGAAGATGGCTTTGAAAATGTAAAAGAGCCGTCTAAAGCAAATCCGTTTTCTGGTCTTGGCTTTGTTAAGTTTAAAGAGAGATTTGATGAAGTCATGGAGTTCTACAGAAATAAGTATAAGTCAAATACAAATAAGATGGCTTATTATGAAGACATTATGCAGAATAAGAAAATTGTATTTTGTCATTGTCTTCCAGTTTATACTTCTCAGTTAAGACCGTTCTCTATTAAACAGAATAAGTTTAACTTTGAAGGAAATAATGCACTTTATAATCTTATTGCTGGATTGGTTGCTAAACTCAATAAACACAATATCTATTCTCGTAATAGAAGTAAGCCAACTAATCAGATTTTGTATGATATTCAGATGAAGTATATGGAAATCTATGCAGATCTTGAAAAGGTAATTGCACAGAAGAAAGGTTATACTAGATCTCTTAATGGTGGTAGATATAACTTTACTGCAAGAAATGTAATTATTCCTGATCCTGATTTGAGGATTGATGAGATTATTCTTCCATATCCGACATTGATTGAATTGATGAGTCTGACTATCATCAATATTCTAACAAAAACATATAGTCCGTCTGAAGCATATAGAATTTGGGATGAAGCTCGTATTGAGTACAATCCTATGATTGCTGATTTGATTCAAAATATCATTGATAGTCAGTATGTAGCAATCACACTTAATCGAAATCCTAGTATTTCTCCCTCTTCTATTATTCAGCTTCATGTAGTAGGGGTTACTAAGAACGACACTTATAGTTGTCATGTACCTCACGAGATTCTTAAATCAATGGGTGCAGACTTCGATGGTGATACTTTGAATATTCTGCTTATTATTAATGATGAATTCTTGTTAAATGCTGCTAAGTTGTTTAATCCTAGACTTAGTATGCAGATCTCATATAATGACGGAATGTTTAATGGTAAAATGTCATTACAGACTGATACAATGATCTGTATTAATTCATTCACACAGCTTGGAATTGATAGTATTACTGATGAAGAATATGCTATGATTGAGGCTTGTCAGAATTCATAAGGAGATATAAATGGGACGAAAACCAAAAATTTGTTTGTTAAATAGAGTTGAATTTGAAAACGAGGCAAAGAATCACGGTTCTATGGCTTCTCTTGTAATGCATTATGCTAATATTCTTAAAGATAAATTTTACAAAGAATATGATGATAACACTTATAGTTATGTCTATGCATTATATAAAGAACTTAATAAATTGTATAAGAATGATTATACTAGAATAATTCATCTTAAAAATAGTATTATAACTAGTGGAGCTATTATCAGCTATTTAAAAGTTACTATCCATTCACATTATGGAGTAATATAACAAAAGCTATCGCTAAATCTATTAAGTAAAAGAAAGAACGAGGGTGGGGACGTTTGTGTCCCCACCTTTGTTTTTTAATAATATAGATAATAAGTAATATCGATTCCCTTAGAATAATCAATAAGAGCTTCGTTAGGGAAGTTAAATCTTGTAAATGGTCTGATATCAGCATATTCTACCATATTAGTTGCAGAGTTCAAATATGGAATAGCTGTACATAGAGAGATAGTATTAATCTTAGAATCATTAGTTCCTACATTACGATTAAAATATTCTCTACAATCAGATGCTGTTACACTCATCTTTAACTGTACAACAACCTCGGCTTCAGAAGCACGTTTATCTTTCCATACATCAGTACCAGAACCACTGATATTAATAAGATCAGCACTATCATCAGCATAACGTCTAATAAGTTTAGGAGATTCATCAAATGTTTTGAAGAAATATCCGATAGCATTATTAGCAACCATACGACCGTGATACTGTTTTCTATAAGAAGAACTTAAGTCAGCATCGGTAGTTCTATATTTGAATGGGATCAAACAAGTAAGGTTATTAGTATCGGTTGTAGGATAAGTATTGTTACCGCCAGTACCATCATTAAAATCCCAGTAACCATAAGGTGCAATCCACTTAGTGTTGTGAACCTTAAATACTCTAGAAGCTTCAATACCACAACCATCAATACCAACACACCATAGGCAAACACGACGAGCAAAATATCTATATAAATTATGATGAGCTAATGTATTAATACTTAACTGACTGAAAGAACTTAAAGCACTATTAGAGTTTTCTCCTTCATAGAACTTTAAACCAGCAGAGCCAAAGTTAGACATATCAATTGGCATTTCAATATCTCCACCTTGACCAATAATCTTAAACGGTCTATTAGCATTCTTAAAAGCCATATCATAACTAGGAATAGAAGTTAAGAAATCATATGCTGGATCATGAACGAACTTATCATAATCAAAGTCTTTAATTGCATTGAATTCAGAACCAGATACAATTACTTTATTACTACCACGGAATAATACTTTACCATTATCCATAGACTTTAGAATAATATCTGTTCCTTTTATGCTAGCAGAATCAGCTTTTAGAATATTAGTACCACCATTATCATCAAAAATAGTGAGTTTTTTATTCATAATTATACCTCTCTTTCTTATGGTAATAATACGTTTCCATTTGAATCCTGTTGTACATCACCAGTGTAATACACAGTATTCATTTCAACTTTTTCACCAACAGTAATTTTGTCTTTAAAATTTAGTTTAGACGTTAATTCTGGAAAATCAAAATTTTGACCATACATCTTTTCACCAAATCCGAAATCTATTGTGTAAGGTTCATAGTAAATTTCCTTATGCTCATACTTTTCACCAATTTTAATTGGATCTTTATATTCAGTATGATTCAAGAAATACTTATATTCTTTAGGTCTAACCTTTTCTAGTAGATTATCAAATGTAGTATTATAGTACATATCATCTATAATGTGTACATGATTATTGAAAGGATCATCTATAATATAATTTACAGAAGTATCCAAGATCTGAGTTTTCCAAGATTTAAAGAATATTACCATTTTCATAATATAATTTTGGATATTCTCTATATTTGCTGTAGGGATTAGATTAAAGATATATTTCCATTCATTACGATCAAAATACTTTTCTAATGCATCTACAATGAGTTCGCACAAAGCTTCTATTCTCTTTCTTTTTTCATCAGAAGGAATATATCTTGTCATTTTAGTCTCAGGATCAGTAATTTGATTATTCTTATAATTGTATTTCAAGTCAATCAAATGACTGTATAGTGCTGGGTTTCTATATTGTAAGAAGTCATAATAACTATCAGCAATCTTTCTAGTTATAATAATCTCCTTTTGATCTTTATCTACAGGAGAATTTTTTAATACCTTACTTATAGTACCATCACTATTTACAATATACTTATATTTATCTAAATCCTTTATATTACCGTCCTCATCTAATTCTATTTCAAGTTTTATATTAGGATCTTGTTTACTGATAAGATATGTTTTCATATTAGTTTCCATATCAAATAAATAATTTTCCTTAGTAGGAACCATATAATATTCTCTTGGTAATACGTCTTGCTCATCTCTATATACACGGAACTTTCTTTGACCAGACTTGTTATATTCGTCTTCATCATAACTGCACCAAACAGAATCACCTGTTTCAGTATTGACATATTTACAGTCAGTAAAGTCAGCATTATGAGATAATCTATATATACCTCTATCTGTATAAATATCATTCTTTACATCTAATTCATGTGCTCTAAAATAAGGAAAACCTTCTTTATCACACAATACTTCTTGTACAGTGGTCATAAGATATAAATCATCCGGATTATTAGAATCAGTATATACTGGATTTTCATTTTCATCAATTAATCCATAATAATCATGATTCATCTTAGTTTCCATAAATGATTCAAATAGAGTATGATATATATCATACATACGTTTAGATTCAGCATGTCTCATCATATAAGTAAGATGGTTATATAAATTTGTATTACTATAGTAGATCTTCTTTAGCATATTTATCTTTTGTAAATCTGACATATTACTATCTAGTACAGTAAGTAATTCTGTATCTAACCATAATCCGTGAGAGTTATTATCATCATTACCATATTGAGTAGGTTTCCAAGATATATCAATTACCTTTATTTTACCATACTCATCTACAATAGGATGTTTTACTAGATTATAATTCCAGATATCAGATTCACCAAAGTCTAATTCCATAGTAATTGTAGCTTCACAATTCTCATCGCATTTTTCATATCTACCGCTTAAGAAAGCACCTATACTTGGATTAGGAATAAGATGTTGTGGATCAGAATAATATGGTTTAGCATTTTTGATATTTCCTATTTCATTAGGTGATAAGATTCTAGTTCCGTCTTCAGTATAATAGAACATAGGATTTCCAGAATCATCATATGGACAACCATAATAATATTTTATATCATTTTCTGCATCATAAACAAACCAGTCATCAAATCGTTCAGTCATCCATCCTTTACACATAGGATCCATACCATAACCAGTATTTTCAATAGTTTCTCCAAATTCATTTATATAAGTGTAATCATGTATATCATTTAGATAATTATTGTTGATGAAATGTTTATTCTGAAGATAATTATATATATCATTCCAGTCAGTGTCAAAGTTAAATCCATTAATATACATATTCTTCTCCATATCAGAAGCTATGTTATCTGGTTCAACACCATTGTATATAAAGTTAAGTGCAATGGCAAATGTCAATAGATCGTTTAATCTAACTTTATTTGGAGATATCTCTGGATCAACTTCTACATATAGATCTTCTTCATCACGATGTTTATCATATAGCATATTCATAAAATAGCTTACTTGATATGACATTTTTACTAGATCTATAGATGCTTCAACAGCAATATATTTAGTACGTTCTATAGTAAATTCTTTATTTAGAATCTCTTGTTTCTTTTCTCTATGGAGACTATCTCTTTCTTCATCTGTAAGAATATCAAATGTAGATACACCATCCCAGAAAGGATCTGCCAATGTAATAGTGTCATAATTTCTTCTGTTTTCTTTCTTTTCCAATACTTCATAAGCATTTGGATCTAAGAT